>Ga0209515_10001712_pt1 | contig 35816 bp, 30 predicted proteins | sample Subgroupgradi54m_FD_187454 | JGI IMG/M metagenome (GOLD analysis project Ga0209515, IMG submission 187454) | Subsurface groundwater microbial communities from S. Glens Falls, New York, USA - GMW60B uncontaminated upgradient, 5.4 m (SPAdes)... ... | reverse complement strand
CGCAGGCACCTGTCTTCGGTCGAACCATGGGATTGAACAGACGGCGGCCTCGGACCGGGATGGATGCCGGATAGCCGCCGCCGCTCATCCTAGCGTTAGCCGGCCAGGAGGAACGCGAGTGACAAAGAGAAATCGGCGCCGTCTGTTTATGATTCTAGCCAGCATGATCCCGTCAGCCGCACATGCTGACGCGGGTCTCCTGCCGCTTATAGTCGTCTGGCCCGCCTTTCTATTGGCCCTCATTCCAATCATCTTGGTAGAAACAGAAATATTTCGAAGACGCTTGGTTGGAGTGCCTTACATTAAGTTATTGCAGGCAGTGGCGGCAGGCAACACGGTTTCGACGATCTTGGGGTTTCCTCTATTCATAGCTGGCCTATTCGGCGGATCGTTACTCGGCTTTTGGGCCGAAAGTTTCTGGTCTCACAACGGAAAATTGTTCTTGCTGGTACTAGCGGCAGGGTATTTAATGCCCGCCTATTTTGTTTCGGTATATTCGGAAGCGTTCGTAATTCGAAAGATGTTGAAGGACACCATAGAGACTATTCTTCCAATCAGCCGGGCAGCTAATCTTTGGAGTTATGGGGTTCTCATAATAATTTTTATTGGATTCGCACTTACTCGGTAAAGTGTTCAGGATTAAGTTTGCCGGCTAACCATTGGGTGTTGCCGACCGCGGCCTCGTTTGGATGGACTGATGTAGCCGCAGCGGCAAACCCCCCGCGTTGCCAAACAGATATGTGCCAGAAAATTAATAGCCTCCGCCCCATCGCAGCGCCGATACTGTTTATCATCGGCGTTCCCGGAATCGGATGGATATTCCGTGCAGAGGTTTCCCTTATCATAAGCCCTGTTCCCAAATGGTTCTGGATCTTGATTGTGTTCGTGGCATACCCCTTCCGAAAGCTCTTCGACAGCATCTTTGATACATGGGCACAGGAGTTGGAGTTCGCACTAATTCGATGCGGACTTCTCTCCTCATTCTACTTCCATGAACTCACGGGGCGTGTTAGCAAACGAAACGACCGAAGAACTTTTGAACTCACGCTGACCCCTGCCGTAACTAATCGTCTAACGATCAAAAATAATTTGAGCGCCGCAAGCATGCTTGTGGACGGCCAGGGCGCGGAACGGCGAGACGCTCCGACTGAGCTTGAGGCCCGTCAGATGAGAACTATTACCTTCAATAGCCGTGACAACCTGCCGTGGCCAACAAATGGAAAGAACGAGGTGGAGGTCACCTTGATTCTGTCTGATATGTGGGGAAGGACTCAGAGCCGCACGATATTGATTGGGATGCCGGGATAAGGTGCAACCTAACCATTCGCTTGACCGGCCGGCGGCCCGGTGAGGAATATCTTAAAGCCGCCGCCGGTCAGCGTCTGTGTCTAGCGCTCAAGGCGAAGTGTGTCGAATAAGGCACGTGAACTAGTTCCGGAACTAGTGATTATCATCAGTAAATCTGTTTGGTAACGATTGGAGTGAAGCAACTGGCTACCAATGAAGCCCTTATCAGCGCTTTACTCGCTGTCCGAAGGACAAAATAGGCGGTCAAGCGTCGTGAAGCGGAATGGTGAGCCGGATCGAATCATAGCGCACGCGCGGCTCGAGGGGGCTTCGCTTCTCGCGGCCGCGCTTGAGCTCCACGAGGTCGAGCCGGGCCAGCATGGCGGCATCGTCCTGCGTGTTCTTGAGCGGCCGCCCCGTGGCTTTGGCGAGCGCGTAGACCGACCTCGGGCGGCCCTCACGGATGGCCTTGAGAAGCCCGAGGCGCTTGGGTGTCAGCACATTGCGGACGGCGTCGATGCTCTCGAACGACAATCCGATTTGGGGCGCCCCGATCTTGCCCGCCTGCGCGTCGCGCACGACCGAGGCGAACTCGCTCATGACCTCGTTGAGAGACTGGACCTTGATGGTGATGTTTTTGCGCGTCATGTGAAACAGCAGAATCGCCCTACTATGAGTCATAGTATACCGTATAGGGGGGTGATTTTCAAGGGGGTGCTCGTGTGCTCCGGGAGGAGCACTTATCATACGATCGAGACCCCGAAAAGTTCCCTAGACCGGCTTATTCGTAGTGCAGCGCCTCGACGGGATCGAAGCGCGAGGCCTTGTAGGCGGGATAAAGCGCAAATAAGAATCCGGTGCCGAGCGCGATCAAAAGCGCCCCTCCGACGTGCAATAAGCTGATCTCGAGCATGCGCTCCTCCTTCGGGGCCAGGTACCAGATCCCGAAGACGCCCAGCCCCGTGCCGCCGATGCCGCCGAGCACGCCGAGCATCATCGCCTCGCTGACGAACTGCCAGACGATGTCCGCGCGGGTCGCACCCAAAGCGCGGCGTATGCCGATCTCGCGCACGCGCGAGAAGATGGTCGCCAGCGTCACGTTCATGATGCCGATGCCCGAGGCGAGGATCGCGACGATGCCGATGATCATGATGGAGATGACGAATTCTTTCATCTGTTTGAGCGCGCTTTGCATGATCTCGCGATAGTCCTTGATCTCGAAGTCCTCTTCGCCGCGATGGCGGGCCTTGAGCAAGACCTTGATGCGGCGCAGGTACGCCGCGGCGGTTTCGGCGTCGCCCGTGTCCACGTCGATCTTCTCGATGACCTCGGGATTTTTCTGGTAGTCGGGAGTCAGGAAGCGCTGGAAGGTGGTCGCCGGCACTAAAACCAGCCCTTCCCCGCCCCAGGAGCGGAACCAGCGCGGATCCTTGTCCTTGGGCGGCTCCTTGAGCACGCCCACGATGGTGAAGAGGTGCGTGCCGAGCAGCATCTTGCGCCCGAGCGGGTCGCGGCGCGAGATGTACTTCGTCAGCGCCTGCTCGGGGAAATACTTCGCCCAGTACGGCTTCTTGATCCAGGTGCCCGATTCCACGAGCACGCACACGCGCGAAGCTTGCGCCAAGTCGCGCTCGTTGAGCAGGCGGCCGCGCTGAGTGTAGACCCAGTCGCGCTTGACCCAGTCCGGCGTGATGCCCATGGCGCGCAGGTGGTCGTTCTTGAAGTCATCCAGGCGCCCGTGCGTGCGCCAGCTCGCGTTATGCGGGGAGACCATGTACAGTTCCGGGTATTGCCGGCGTATCTCCAGCGCGTCGCCGTAGGTCAGCCCGGGCGAAAGGCCCTTGGAGACGTAGTTGTTCTTCGCAGACACGACCAGGCGCCCCGGCCCCGCCAGGCGCAACGCCTCTTGATAGCGCTTCATCATCCCCGCGGTTTGAGAGAAGGTGAACAGCATCGCGGCGATGCCGATGGCCAAGGAGAGGCTCGTCATGGCGCTGCGCGTCTTGTGGGCGCGGATCTCGACGAGTGCCGAGCGGCCGAGTTCGGCGAGCTTCATTCGGCCTTCAGCGCCTCGACGGGATCCAGGCGCGAGGCCCCGTAGGCGGGGATCAAGGCGAAGGCGGCGCTCACGAGCGCGGCCAGCACGATGACCTCGGCGCAATGAATCCAGGTGACTTGCGCCAAATCCCGCGAACCGCCCAGGCCCGACAGCCATTTAACGCCCCCAAGACCCAAGCCCACGCCCGCCACGCCGCCGGCACCCCCCAGCATCGCCGCTTCGAGAAGGAATTGGGCCAAAATGTCCGAGCGCCCCGCGCCGATGGCGCGCCGGATGCCGATCTCGCGCACGCGCGCGAAGATCGTGGCCAAGGTCACGTTCATGATGCCGATGCCGCCGGCGAGCAAGGCGACGATGCCCAAAGCGAGCCCCGCTTTCACGTATTTGCGCATGTTCTCCATCTCCGACTCGATCTCCTCGCGCTGGTCCTTGATCTCGAAATCTTCCTCGCCGCGGTGGCGGCGCTTGAGTATCGCCTCGATCTGCTTGCGGCGCGAGGACAAGGTCCGCTCGCTGCCGGTGTCGATGCGGATCTCGTCGACGGCGTCGGGATTCTCCGCGTAGCGCGAGAAGCTTTGCTGAAAGGCCGTGATCGGTACCAGCGCGTTCGGCGTGTTCCAGCTGTCCCAACGAGGGTCCTTGTCTCGCGGCGGCGGTGTCAGCACGCCGATCACGGTGAAGACCGAATCCTGCAGACGGATTTGCGCGCCGAGTAGGTCGTGGCGCTTGGCGAAAGCGTCATATGGGTCGTCCTCGCCCCAGAACTTCGCCCAGAATGGTTTTTTAATCCAGATTCCAGGCTCGACCATCACGACGACGCGCGCGCGGTGCTCCACGTCCCACTCGTTTAAGAAACGACCCCGCAGTTTATACACCCAGTCGCGCCGCCGGAAGTCCACGGTCGTCCCCGCGGTGTTGACGCCGTCGATCGAGATCCGGCCATGGATGAGCCTCAAGCTGTAGGCGGATCTAGGCTCAACCATGAACAGATCGGGCAGCTCGCGGCGCAGGGCCTTCGCATCTGAGTAGGTGAGCCCAAGTGAGAGGCCCTTGGACTTGTAGTTGCGCTTTTTCTCGACGGTCATGCGCCCCGGCCCCATCAGCTCCAGGTTTTTTTCGAGCGTCTCCTGCATGCCGCGCGTCTGCGCCATGGTGTAGAGCAAGGACGCCACGCCGACCGAGACGGCCGTGAAGGAAAGTGCTGAGCGGAACTTGTTGGCGTAGATCTCGCGCCCACCCGCGCGCAGGGCCTCGCGCGCGTTCACGCGAGCGCGCCGTCCTTGATGCGGAGGATGCGCCCCGCCGACGCGCTGATCGCGGGGTCGTGCGTGACGAGCACGACCGTCATGCCCTCCGCGTTGAGCTCTTTAAACAGCGCCAAGATCTCGGATGAGGACTTCGAGTCGAGGTTGCCGGTGGGCTCGTCGGCGAGCAGGAGTGCCGGCTTGTTGGCCAGCGCGCGCGCGATGCCCACGCGCTGGCGCTCGCCGCCGGAAAGCTGAAGCGGCGTGTTCTCGGCCTTGCGGCCGAGGCCGACGCGCGTGAGCAGTTCTTTCGCGCGCGCGAGCCGCTCCGGCACGCCCGAACCCGCGTAGGCCATGGGCAAGGCGACGTTCTCAAGGGCGGAGAGGCGGGGCAATAAATTAAAGGCCTGGAACACGAAGCCGATTCGCGCCCGGCGCAGGCCGGTGAGCGCGGCGTCGTCGAGGCGGGCCGTCTCGGCTTCTTCGAGATGGTAAGCGCCGCCCGTCGGCCGGTCGAGCAGGCCGAGGATGTTGAGCAAGGTGGACTTGCCGCAGCCCGAGGGTCCCATGATCGCGACGAACTCCCCCCGGGTGACGGAGAAAGAGACGCCCGTGAGGGCCTTAAAGCCGCCCTGGTAGGTGCGCGCAAGACCCTCGACGCGGATTGCACTCGTCATAAGTCGCCTAGGACTTGGGCTTGTCTTCCGGCTTCTCGGTGAGGAACTTGTCGCCCTCTTTGACGCCCTCGAGCACCTCGGCGTCCATTTCCGAGCGCAGGCCCAGCTTGAGCGGGGCTTTCTCCGGCTTGGCACCGCCGCCGGCCCGGTAGGCGAATTCTTTACCGCCTTCTTCGAACACTCCGGACAACGACAGCTTTAACACTTTTTTTCGTGAATCGAGAAGACCGTCGACGCGCGCGGTCATGCCCGGCTTGAGACGCGCGTCGCTTTTGAGCAAGGTGACCTCGACCTTGAAGTTTTTGAGGTTGTTGCTGTCCTTCTCCGCCTGCGGCGAGACGAGCGTGACCTTGGACGGGAAGACGAGGCCGGGAAGGGCGTCCACGGTGACCTTCACGTCCATGCCTTCCTTCAGTTTCAGCACATCCATCTCGCTGATCTTCATTTTGACCACGAGCCGGGACAGGTCCGCCACGGTCAGCAGATAGGTCGGGGTCTGCGATTCCATGAGGCCGGTGACGTATTCGCCGAGCTTGGAGAGCCGCCCCTCCTGGGGGTTGTTGGAGCTGCGGTCCTGGTAGCGCATGACGACGCCGTCGATGGGCGAGGTCAAGGTCGTCGGCACGTACGCCTCCGCCTCGGTGCGCCCGGGCTGGATCACCGCCAGCTTGGCGCCATTGCGAACGCGCGTTCCCTCATCGACGAACAGCTCGATGACCCGACCCGACACCTTGGAGGCCACGTCGGCGTAGATCTTCGGCGTCAGCTCGCCGGAGTCCATGAAATGCAGTTCGATGTCGCCGCGTTCGACGGCAACGACGGTCGGGCCTCCGTCGACGGAGGATTTCCGGTAATATTTCCAGCCGACCGCGCACAACAGGATGAGGACGACGACGGCGACGGCGATCGCCTTGGGCGACTTGTACTTCACCATAGAGGCTCTCCCACCGCGCGTTTGTAGCGCGCGCGGTCGATGAAAATGTCGTGCAAAGACAGCGCGCGCTCGACGCGCGCGCTTAAGTAGTCGTTCTGGGCCTGGTTCATGCGGATCGCGTCGGCCCCGCCCTGCTGGTACTGCCGGCGCACGAGATCGAGCGACTTGGCCGCGATTTCTTCTTTCAAAAGCGCTACTGCAAGGGATTTGGACACCTTTTCGAGATTGATGAACGCGCCGTAGACTTCGGACTTCACGGTGCGCTCGGCCGCGGCGCGCGCGGCTTCCGCGCGACGCTTCTGGGCGCGCGCCGCGGAGATCGCCCAGTTTTGGGTGAAGACGTTGAAGCCCAACGGCAAAGACAGCGCCAGGCCCACGAATTCATTCGGATTGGGGGCGGCCGAGCCCGAGCCCGGGAAGCTCGCGTAGCGGGTTTTGCTCCAGGTCGCGTCCACCTTGAGGTTGGGCAGTATCCCCTGGACGGCCTGTTGGACGGCGACGCGCGCGCGGGCGAGTTCCTCGCGCGCCTGCGCCACCTCGGGACGGAGCTCGAGCGCGCGGCTGAAGTCGTCACCCACGAACGGCAAAGTCGTCGCACCCGCCTCCAGGTTCACCGTGAGCGCGGCCTCATCGAAAGCGCCGCGGTCGATCAAGGTGTTGAACTCGACCAAGGATTTCTTGCGCTCGGCCTCGGCCGCGATGATGCGCAGCTCGGAGGAGCGCCAGTCGGTCTCGCTTTTGAGCAGGTCGGCCAGGCTTTTCATGCCGTGCTTGTAAAGGTCGAGGGACTGATCGTACTGCTGCTTCTGGTCCTTCAGGTTCTGCTGGGCCACGCCCAGGAGTTCGGTCTTCGAATCGAGCCCGTAAAATGCGGAGAACGCGGCGAAGGCGCGGTCCTGTTTGGCCGCCGTCAGGGCGCTTTTGGCCACGCGCCGCGCCATCGCGGCGGCGCGGGTCTTCTGCAAATCCTCGAAGTTATTGAAGAGGTTCCAGTTCGCCGTCGTGACCGCCTGCCCCTCGCGCAGGGCGTAGCGGCCGTGCGCGTAGCGGTACGCATTGAGCGGATTGTTTCCGTAGGGGTACTGGTTATAGGTGAAGGCCAAAGTCGGAAGCATCATCGTCGCCGCCTGGCCCTTGAGCGCGGCGTCCGCCGCGTTGAACGCGTCCGCGGCCGAGCGCACCTCCGGGGCGGCGTCAAGTGCCACGGTGGTATAGGAGGAGACCGTAAAGCCGTCGGCGAGGGCCGCGGGGCCCGGCAAGGTTGCAAACAGCAGGATGATCAAGGAGTTCATCACGGGTCAGGGCGGCTCATTCTAGCATGGGCACAGTCTAAAGCAACTTGAACCTGGGACAAGAGCACGGAATTGCTTGACAAATAGTATGACTAATGGTATGATTATAGTATTACTGTAGGTATGATAAATTGGAGAAACGCAATGGGTCCATAACCTGCTCAGTACCGGACTATAAACATTGGAGTTAAATCAAATGAAAGTCACCACCAAGAGAAGGAGGATAGTGCCTGTAACAGCCGTAAAGCGCGCAGTGAGTCTCCCACGGAGATTGGATGAAACAGTTCTAAGAATCTCCAAGGAGACTCATGTCGCATACAGCGCGGTCGTTCGCACAGCATTGGATAGGTTCGTCGAGCACATGGAAGAGGCGCATCTTGAGGAGGCCTATCGAGCCTACTATCAGGATGAGCAAACCAAAACTCAACATGCGCGACTCTCGGAAGACTTCTTTGCATTTACAAGGGAGCACTGGCCGGGATATGCATAAGGAGAAAACAAGATGGCCACCGTCGAAAGAGGAGACGTCGTTCTGCTGAATTTCAACGAGATCCCAGCAGAAACTATGACCAAGACCAGGCCGGTCCTAATCGTTCAGAATAACGCAGGCAACCGTGCTTCACCATACACCATCATCGCCGCGATACACCATGAAACCAGGAAGCTGCTTCCCATCAACGTCTCTGTTTCGGCCGGAAACGGCGGCCTCACAAAGGACTCCGTCATCGACCTCGGGCATCTCTATACCGTGCCTATAACGAAGCTGGGGGTTGCGCTCGGGAAATTGGGATTCCAACACATGGTACTCGTCGATCGGGCTCTCAAAATCAGCCTCGCACTGCGCTGAATGCTAAACTATGCACCATGGTGCGTCCTGAAAACTGTATGAACCTAACGGGTGCAAGTCCCGTCATGGTAATCACCGGAGAGCCAGGTAGCAGGCCCCAGTTTCGAGGAGTAATCCTCGGGACGGCAGCGGGGCGTCAAGAGCCTCAATTGGAGGGAGCAAAGAAGCGGGCCGTAACATTAAGTGAAAGCTGCAGCCTCGTCAAAGTATCAGCCGAAAGGTGTTTGGGAGGGCCGAGCCGCTCATGTCACGGCGAAGGCAATAGACAAAGCCCGGTGAAACCGGAACGGGAATGGACCTCCCCGGGGTATGGGCGGCGGCACGTTTCTAAAGGCGAATATGGGACCGATGAAGGCGGTAAGAATAAACCGCTGGAGGGACGGGGCTCTGCTTCGGTCGTGACTGTCAAGGGTAAGTGCGAGGGCATGCCCCGCGAAAGCGTGGCCAACAACCCAGTCGAACAAAGCACGAGAACTTTGCTCCAGTCTATGGATGCGAGCCAAGTGGCGCGAACCGCTCAGGTCTTCACGCCTCGTCATGCTTTCAGTGGTGACGCTTCTGAAAGGACGCCGGGTATACAGGGGAGGAAATCAGCCATGCACGCTACATGCCGGAAGACCGTCGGTAAGCCGTGTGCGGGAAACCCGCAAGCACGGTTTGAAAGGCGATGCCTCCGGTTTCCTGAACCCGCGCCCACCGGCGCCTGAACCCTACCAATGATATTGAGAGCCCTGTTATTATCGATCGCCTTTCATGCAAATGCCGAGAGCCTCGTGAAATCCAAGCCGGCGACGGGCCTGGAGAACGAGCGCATCGAGCTCAAGCCCATCGCTGGCCACCACTTCAACACGGAGGCGCCGCAAACCTGCGGCAAGAAGCGCGCCGACGAGGTCACGCCGCGCGTGTTCCGCTGCCGCCTGGCGTCCTCGGGTCCGGTGGCGGTCGTCGCGAGCGTCTGCGACGACGCCAAGACCTTCTGTCGCCAGGAGCGCTTCACGGTGAGCGTCGCCGGAAGCAAGAAAGCCGCCTTGCGCGCGAAGTCCGCGCCCAAGCCGCATCCCTTCGCCGCCGGCTTCCTCGTCAACGAGCCGGGCAAGGCCGTGACCTTGGCCCGCCGCGCCCATGAGCCCATCTTCGTGCATTTTTACGGCATCTGGTGCCCCCCCTGCAACATGCTCGAAGAAGACGTCTATCCGACCGAGGAATTTCAGAAGGCGGCCGACGGCTTCGTGACATTAGCCCTCGACGCCGACGCGAAGCTGTCCTGGGACTGGAAGGCGCGCTTCAAGATCGGCGGCTACCCGACCTTACTCGTGCTCGATGAGCGCGGCCAGGAAATCTCCCGCGCGGTCGGCTACCGCTCCCCCGAGTCTCTCGCCGCTTTCCTGTCCGAGGCCCAAAGCCTATTGAGCGAGCCGATCGAGCTCGCGTCTTTGGCCGTGGCGAGATCAAGCCCCACCGAGGACGGCGCGCGCCGCGCCCGCGTCGCGCGCTGGCGCCTGGAGCGGGCCGAGCCCGAACTCGCACTCGTCGCCGCGGGCGCGGCTGCGGCCTCCCGCCTCGAGTCCCTGCTCGCGCGCAAGGCGCTCGCGTCTAAAAACGACGACGCGCCGGGCTTGCTCGCAGCGCTCAAGGCTTTGGCCGCGGAGTTCAAGGACTCAGTCGAGTTCGCGGACTGGGTCAGCGACCTCGTCGAGCGCGACAAGCCCGCGGCCGAGGCGCTCGCGGCGGGAGCCCTCGCCTCCACGGCGCGCTGGGCGGCCGACCCCAGGCTGAGCGAGCACGGCTACGTTCCCGGCGACATGCGCACCGCCGAAGCTTCCCTGCTCGAATCCCTCGGCAAGGACGCGGAGGCGAAAGCCTCATGGTCCGCCGCCGCCGACGCCTACGGCGCCGACGCGAAAGCCTCCCGCCTAAAGCTCGCGCGCGGCGCGAACTTGGAGCGCGCGTACTGCCTGCAGAAGGCCGGACGCCTCGCGGAGGCGCGCGCCTTGTACGACACGCTCGTCGGCGCCTATCCCGACGAGTTCACCTTTCACCAAGGCTACGCGCGGCTCTTATACCAGCAGAAGGAATATCCCGCCGCGCTCATCTCGGCGCGCGCCGCGGTCAAAAGCGGCTACGGCGACAACTGGCTGCGGGCGGCCGCGCTCGAGGCGCAAATCCTCACGGCGATGGGCCTAAAAGTTGAGGCGGCTCAGGCGCTCGACGCGACCTTGGCCGAGGCCGCCGCTCCGAAGTCGGCCGCGGTGCGCACGCACAGGTATCTATCGGAACTGCGTCGTTTGCGCGCTGAACTCTAAGCCCGGCTACCACATGTAGCCGTCGCCATGCGGCGGCCAATCGTCGCGGAAGCGTGGGTTGCTGGGGCCGCGGTTGAACGGCACCGGCGCGGGAGCGGGGCCGGGATGGATGTCCGGCAGGTCGCCCTTCGGTGCCTCCGGCGCTGAGAGGGCGCGTCGAATCATCGACGGATCGCGGGCGTAGGCGATGGCGCGCAGCGCCGCCGCGACGAGCATCGGCCGCGTCCGGTTCGTCAGCATTTCCTGAAGCTTGGAAGGCTTAGGCGAGCCGTCGGCGTTGAGGCCCTGCGAGCGCGAGTACTCCTCGAACTTGCCGCTGCGCATGAGCGCGCGGGCCCAGGCGTCGGGCGAGCTGAAGTACGGCTGTTCGTGAACGGGCGTGATGTCGCCGGGCGAGTGCTGCATCAACTCCTCGAGCGGCCCGAGCACGTCGACGCCTCCCGCCAGGCGCGCGGCCTCCATGTAGGCGAGCAGCACGGTCCAGCTCGAGCCCTTGGTGGAGTCCGAGAGGCCGCGTTCGTCGAAGTAGCGCTTGATCGCGCCGCCGAGGCCGCGCGTGCGGCCCTCGCGGGCGACGATCGCCGCCCAGGCGTAGGAGATCTCGAACCCGGTGCGCGTATAGCTCGTCGTGACGCGCATGAGGTTCTTCAGGCGGTTGAGGGAATCGTCCCCCGTTTCGGTCTCCCCCGCAAGCTTCAGCGCGGCCTGACGCACGGGCTCGGCGCTGTTCGTGCCCCAGAAGGTCGTGTCGCGGAAGATTCGAAGCAGCTCGTCCTGGCGGCCGAGGCGCTTCATCATCGCAAGATATGAGTCGGCGTCGGATTTGGCCTCATCAAGATCGGCCGGCATGCCGACCATGCCCAGCGCGCGCTTGGCGGCGGCGGTAATATCGGTCGAGCGGCCGGCACCGATCTGGGCGGCTCGGCGAAGAGCCTTGCGCGTCGCGGCGAGCCCCAAGCGCGCGTAGATCACCGACAGCGCCTGCACGAGCGCGTTGTGCACGGGAACCTCGAAGTGCGACGAGCCGGTCACGCGGCGGGCCATGTTCTCGAGCAGCTCGACGGATTCGGCTCCGCCGAAGCGCTCTAAGATGAGGGCCGCGGTCATCGCCAGCGGCCAGTCCTCGCCGACCTGGAGCTTGGGCTCCGCGGTGGAGTACTCGCTTTTCTTCTCGTCGACGACGTCGGCTCCCCACTTCTTGGCGTTGATCCACTCGCGGGCGGTCGCCGCGTCCGACGGAGTGCTCAGCAGCGCGTAGCCCTCGGCCGCGGCGATGCGAATCGCGTGGCCGTCGCGTTCGTTCTCCTTGAGACGCGACTGATCGATGATCTTCATCATCAACTCGCGCGTCTTGGCCATCTCCCGGAGCTGGTGCGGCGTGCCGGCCGGCTTATCGGCGGATATTGATGAAGCCGAAGGCGCGCCGTTCAGCGCCGGAGGCGGCGACTGCGAACGCCTAATGTCAAGCCAAATCTGCGTTCCTTCAGGACCCGTCTTGAAGCCCATACGCGCGCCCGGGATCGCCGAGAGACGGCGGTACAGGTCGAGCAGGTTGTGGTCCCAGAGCAGGCGCGCGCTCAGGTTCAGGTTATCCGCCTTCTGCTGGGCCGCCAGATAAGAAGCGGGAGGCGTCCCCGAGAAGTGCATGAGCAGGGATTTCTGGTCGTCATCCGACAGCGCGTACTTGCCGCCGACGGCGATACGAATCGCGTCCTTATCCGCACTCGCGGTCAACGTCACGGGCGCCGTCGCGGCGGCCTTCGTCGCCTGCTCCTTTACGAGCTTCACGATCTGCTTGATCCAACCCTCGCCCTGTCCGGAGGCCGGAGCGTCGAGCGCCTGCAGGATGTCCGCGGACCAGCCGGTCGCCGCGATCTCCGCCAGGAACTTCGCGCTCACGCCCCGCAAGACGGCGTCTTTCTTCTTCGAGTTGTTGTCGGCGGCGATCCCCAACAGGGGCGCGATGTCAGCGGCGGAGGGACGCACCTCAAGACCGGTCCCCGGCGCGAAGAAAGCTTGCGTTCGGGAAGCGGGAGTGCCGCCGGCGGTTCCCGCCGATGATTTTTCCGTCACGAGTCTTGCCTTGCGCATGAGTTGGTCAAACAAGTTCTCGCTCGGCTCCTCCCCCTCGCCGGCGCCGGACAGGCGCTCGATCAAGGAGAACAGCTCGGCCGCGACGGCCTCGGACGCGCCCTGAACGGTGGCGCGCGCCGTGTTCTTCTCCGGTTTTTTGCTCGCCGCGAAAACGATCTTGCCGTCCGCATAAGAGACCTGGATAAGAGCGCCGCGAATGTCTCTCTTTCCCGCCTCGGCTTCGCTGAGAATCCACTTCGCGAGCGGATCGATGATGTTCTTCTCGATGGCCGCCGTCATCGGCCTCGCGCCGTATAAGGGAGAGTAGCCCTCGACCGCGAGGAAGTCCACCGCCGACTGATCGAACTGGATGTCGCTGTCGTGCCGGTCGGCCAGGAGGTGCTGAAACTCCTTGAGCTGAATGGTCGCGATCTTCGCGATGTCCTCGGGGCGCAGGCGATTGACGCGAATCCACTTGCTCTTCGACAGCGGATCCTCATCTAAGCGATTTAAGAATTCTGGCCGGAACCGCTCCTTGATGGCCGCGCCGACCATCAGGTCGATCTCCTCGTCCCAGAGCTTGTTGATCTCGGCGACCTCGTTGTGGTCCTTCACCTTCGCGAGCAGCTTGGCGTACTTCTCGCCGTCCACGCCCTTCATGCCCGCGTTGGAGGTCATGATGATGACGGTGTTCTTGAAGTCCACGGTCCGGCCCTGGCCGTCCGTGAGGCGCCCATCGTCTAATATCTGCAGAAGCACGTCGAACACCTTCGGATGGGCCTTCTCGATCTCGTCGAAGAGTATGACGGAGTAAGGCTTCTTGCGCACGGCCTCGGTCAACTGCCCTCCTTCTCCATAGCCGACGTAGCCGGGAGGCGAGCCGGTCAGGCGCTGGGCGGTGTGCTCCTCCATGTATTCGGACATGTCCATGCGGACCATGGCCTCGGGATCGTTGAACAGGAAGCGCGCGAGCTCCTTGGCGAGGTAGGTCTTGCCCACGCCGGTCGGGCCGGTGAGCAGGAACTTGCCCATCGGGCGGTTGGGGTTGGACAGGCCGGCCTTGTTGCGGCGCACCGCGTTGGCGATGGCCGTCAGCGCCCGTTCCTGATTGACGACGCGCGCGCCGATGACCGCCTCCATATTCGTGTAGCGCGAAGCGTCGTCCTCGCCCAGATTCAGCTGGCCCGACGCGATGCCGGTCTTGGCGGCGATCACGCGCTTGACCACTTCGGTCGTGACCTGGCCCGCTCCGGAGGCCACGGCCTCGCGCTCGCCGTACAGCGCCTCGGCCTTCTTCACGAGCCAGGCGATCTTGTTGTACAGATCGACCGGCAGGGCCAAGGTGGACGCGATGCCCTTGTCCACGAGCGCCTGACGCGCTTCGTTGGCGGCGACGACGAGCTCGCCCCAGGTCTCGCGCAGGTCGAGCGTGATCGCGGCGCGCAGATTGTCCGGCCGGGAGAGCTCGGCCGCGTCCTGCACGGCCTTGATCGCCTTGTCCGGGTTGAAGTTGGTCTTGTCGAACTGGTCGGCGAGCTTTGCGGCGTCGACCAAAGCCGAATCCGGGATAACGGAGTCGTGCAGGCCCTGCAGCCACGCCTTCATCGCGCGCAGGATCGAGATCGTCTGCGGGATAGTCGGCTCCTCCACGTCGATTTTCTCGAAGCGGCGGCGGAACGCGTCGTCGGTTTCGATGAACTTCTTGTACTCCGAGCGCGTTGTCGTCGCGATCACCGAGATCTTGCCGTCGCGCAGGGGGCCCTTGAGGGTGTTGGCGATCTTCTGGCCCGCGTTATCAAGGAAGAACTTCTGGATCTCATCCATCAGGACGATGATGTCGTTGCCGCGCGACGGCCCGCCCTTGTTCAGCCGGGGCAGCAGGTCGAGGATCACGGCCAGCATGCCGACGGGATCGTCCTGGGTCAGGATCTTGTTGATATCGAGCTCCACGAGCCAGCGGCCCTTGAGCCGCTCGAACTGGAGGAACGCCTGGCTGTCGGCCGCGGTCGCGGCGGTCGCGTCCTCGATCATCTCGGCTAGGCCCTCGGGCACGGCAGTCTTGCCCACGCCGGCCTCGCCGACGAGGATGACGGAGTTGCGCATGCCGCGCGGGGAGGTCACAATCGGCAGTATCCGCTTGATCTCTTCGCCGCGGCCGACGATCGGCGGGCGCTTCTCATCCGAGCCGCGCGCGAGCGGCTTGAGCATGACGGTGAGCAGCTGAACCTGCTTGTCGGTCAGCTTGCTCTTGCCGTCGCTGAGCGTGATGTTCTGCAGGTATTCCTGCCAGGCCTGTGCCGGGTCGCGGCGCGCGACGGCCGGAGCCTCGGGCTTGACCTCTTCGACGACGGCGGCGGCGACGGCCTTTTCGGAGGGCTTCAGCTCGGCCTCGCCGGGCTGCTCCTGGAACGGGCGCACGGACTCGGCCGCGGAGTGCGCCGCCGCGGTCTCGTCGACGAGCATCCGCAGGGTCGCGCGCATGTCGGCGCGCTTGGGCACCGCGAGTACGGCGGCGCGAGTGGAGCCGCGGAAATTCGTGTGGATGAGCTCGAGGAGGCGGACCTCGGCGTACTCCTTGATCGACTCCTCGGTCGCGCCGAAGCGGAACTCGACGATGAGGGCGCGGTCGTGATCGTAGCCCGCGGCGTCGGGATAAGGCTCGACCTCCTCGGTCAGCTTCGCGGCGGCGTTCGGGTGGACTTTAACGGTCTCGACGCTCGCCTCGGCGGCGAGCGCGACGGCCTTCTCGCGCGCGGCCTCGGCGTTCGCCGCAGATAAGGTGTACATGTCGCCGTGATGGTATAACGTCGCCGCGCCGTGGCGCGACATGACCTCGCTGACGGCCGCCTCCGCGGTTCCCGGCGCGAACTTCACCAAGACGACGTTCACGCCGTACTCGGCCTTGCCGTGGCTGACGATCTTGGCGGGCAAAGACGGCTTGGCGGGCGGCGCAGGCGGCGGCGCCAGTTCCGGGCTCGGCTCCGGCTGCGGCGCCGTCTGGGTCTCGGGCGCGGGCTCGAACGGAAGCTCGTTTTGGCGCGGATCAGCCGCGGGCGCTCGCGTCGTGTCCGTCAATCGGGCGTGAACCGCGGGCGAAACCACGACGCGCTGAACGCGCTCATCTTCAGCGAGGACGCGTGCGACCTCTGCGGCGTCATCGCTACCTGCGACGGTGATGTCCCAGCTGCGGTCGGACAGGTGCTCGCGTCCGCCATATTGACGCAAGCGCGCGTTGATCTCAGCGGCGTTAAGCCCGGAGGCGAATACGACGCGGACCTTGCCGTCGAGGCCGGCGACGCGGGCAAGCTTCGACTGCCAGCCGGCGTCGGGCACCGTCGGCGCGATCGGGCCGTAGCGGGACATCAGGAGTCGGCGCACCTCGGGCGAGACCGTGACGGTCTTCACCGCGGTCTCCTCAGCCAGGCGCCGGACGAGTTCGGCCGCTTCGGCGTCCGTGCGCGGCGAAATCTCGATGAGGACGCCGCCCAGAAGCGTCTTCGGCTGCGAAAACTGCCGGAACGCGAGCATCGCGGCGGGAGCGTGGCTGTAATAAATGCGGATCTTCCTGGAGTAGTTCGCGTCGCTCTTGATCTTCGACGCCCACGCGTGCGCCGCCAACGGCGCCGTACTGACGGGCTGAGGCACGGGACCGTCGCCGATCGACGGTGCGCTCAGTACGCGCATCAGCGCGGTCACGGCGCGCGAGACGAGGTTCTCGGGAAGGTCCAGACCGCCGCCGGCGCGGCTCTTCTCCTTGTCTGCGTCCTTCAGCGCGTCCTTGAGCTTGCCCTGCTGGTGCTTGTTGTCCCAGCGAGCGAAGATTTCGTGCTCTTTGAACCACTTCGTCAGTCGTTCGTAGAACGGACCGTTTCGCGGGTCGGCGAGAACGGCTTTGATCTTCTCGAGCGAGTCCTCGGGCATCGCTTTTTCTTTCAGGTACCCGGCGGCCTTGTCCGGATATTCTTTCATCAACGCCTCGATCTTCTGTTCGTCGGACAGGGCGCGGAACTCGTCTTTAGCCATCATCTCGTCGATGAGGGTCTCCAGAGCGTTCTTCATCGCGTGCTCGGTTTCGAACGCGGAGACCTCGCTCTCCAGCCCCATGTCCTCGGCGACCATCACGATCACGGCACTCCACTGGCTCATGAGCTCCATGAGGTCCTGCACGGCGGCCTCGGAGCGGACCTTCTCGCGGATGCACCAGTAATCATACGCGCAGGGCAAGGCGAGGAACAGCAGGGGCAGGGCCAGCGCGAAGTGGAAGTAGGCCGCCGCGTAGAACGCCGCCAGGGCCGTGAAAGTCAAGGTGTTGGCCAGGCGGTTGACGCCCTTCTGCGTGCGCACGCCCATCGCGTCTCCAAGCCACGTTAAGATGTTGGAGGGGCCCTCATAGAGCTTGCGGAACACGCTTTGATATCCGCGTTCGACGCGCGGATTGAACACCCACTTGGCGTAGAACCGCTCCGGCAGGATGCTGGCAAGGATTTTGCCGCCATCGAGTTGGGGCAGGGGCAGCATGTTGAACACGGCAAGAGCCAGATTCATCTTCCAAAGGCCCGCCGCCACGAGGGCGAGCGCGCCGCCAGCGGGCAGCAGCGCCGCCGCGCCGAAGATCGCTCCGGCGATCAGCAGGTTCGTCGCGGGACCGGCCGCGGCGACCCAAAAGGCGTTGCGCGCCGAGCGCGGCCCTCCGAACGGGGAGCGCAGGTTGTTGAAGTCCGCGTCCACGGGTTTGCCCGCGCCGAGCAGGAGCGGGAAGGGCAGGAAGACGCTCGACAGCGCCAGCGACAGCGCCGGCACGATCACGGTCTTGACCGCGTCGATGTGATTGAACGGGTTGAGGCTGTGGGACCCGGCGTGCTCGGCGGTGTGGTCGCCGAGGCGGTGCAGGACCGCGAGATGCGCGACCTCATGGGCGAGCACCGAGACGACGAGCCCGACGGCGAGCGTCAGGACCGGGACGGCGCCGAAGGAAATCGCGACGGCCACGGCCGCGGCGACCGACAGCGGGGCCGCGACCTTCGCCCAGATCGGCGTGCCCTGGCGGAGCGCGCCGACGCGGCGCGCGGCCTCGGGAGTCGGCACGGTCTCGTCGTTGATGATCGCCTCGGCGCGCGCCGAAGGTTTCGTCAGGCCGCCGGCGTGAGCGTGCGCCCCGCTCGCGGCGATGGGCGCGTCTTCGAGCCCCTCCTTGCGGGCGACCGATCCGTCGAAAGCTTCGGAGCCGGAGCGTCCAAGAAACGGCAGATATCTCACCAGCGTCGCGCGTAGCCCGGACTTCTGCGGCCCAACCCAGCGCGGTCCGCCGTCGCCTTCCGCCTGCTTCTCGCCGGTCTTGACCCATCTAGGCCCGCCCTCCGCGGGCGCGGGCTTCGTCTCGGTCTTCACCCAGCGGGGGCCCGCGTCGCCCTGAACGGGCGCGGCCGGGTCGATTTTCGCGGGCTGCGCCGCAGGCGCGGGCGTCGCGGGTTTTTCGCCCTCTTTGACCGCGGCAGGAAGAGGCAGCGCAAGTGCCGTCGGGGCCGGAGCGGGAGAAAGCGTCGGGACCAAATTCGTCGAACCGAGGAGAGAGTTGGGCAGCGCCTGAACGCCATTAAGCGTCGAAGGCGTAAAGCTCGCGCGCGCGGACGAGCCGGCTTCGGCGACGTTCCCCGCGCGGAATGTCTGCGCGGCGACGGGCATGACGGCGGTCGTAATAAAGAGCGACCCGCTCACGATCACGGCCACGGCGGACTTCACGGTTTTAGCCATACGCAACGATGTCATTGGTTCTCTCTCCTGAGTACCACTACAGCGCGCATCTATATGAGGACGGCCCAAGTATAGAGATCGTTGATCTAGATCAATAGGGACTGAGGGCCTAATTTTTGCGACGATTAAGGCCCACGACCCAGCGGGACCATTGGGACGTGTAAGAATTAGGATTTAACGGCAAACGCCGATATGGGCGGGGGCCGGCGGCATGGTCTCCTCGGGGACGCGCGGATTGACCGCGCTCCGGGGTCCGTCCGCGGCGAACGAGACCGCCCTTGCCGCGGCGGACCCCAAGCCCGCTCGGAGACCATGCCGCCGGCCCCCCTTGTATCAACGCTCGCCGCTACGCCCTCGTTCGCCGCTGCGCGGCGTCGGCCGATATGACGCACAAAACGATGATACGACGCACAGCGCCGATACGCCATTGAAATGACGGGCGGGGATCGATGTCCGACGGGGCGTGGGGTCGCCGCGTTCGTATGCGCCGTGGAGAGCGGTCGACCCCGAGCGAGGCGAAAGGACTAGCGGCCCCGGCGGACATCGATCCCCGCCCGTCCTTGCGTCGATGTTACGCGCGCAGGCGGAGAATAACGCGGATGCCGGCGAGGTTGACCTTCTGCTCCATCAGCCCGCGCACGTCGCGCAGGTGCCTCAGGTCCGTGTCGTTGTACAGGCGCTGGCGTCCGTGGGTGCGCGAGGGACGCAGCAGGCCGTGGCGCTCGATCCAGCGCAAAGTCCAGATCGGGATGCCCGTCAAACGCGACGCGGCCCCGATCGTATAGACCGGGGTCGCCGTCGTGCGCTTGACCGGGCGGTAAAGCCTACCCACGCGGTGGACGCCGGAGTTTGCGCGCCGCGCGCGCGTTGAGAACCGGCTCGCAGCGAGGGGCTTCCGAGCGGATCTTGGCGTAGGGCGTCCAGTTCGCGGTTCTTTTCACAAACATCCAGGGCATCAGGTCCTTGGCGATCATGGGGCATGACCTCCTGAGAACATCTGGCGGTCCGGCATCGAGTATATAACAGCTTTCCTAATATAAGTCAATAGTTTATCTAACAAATAATATTACGGGGTTACGGCGCGGCGCTGCTTTTGTTAGGATTGCGGCGTGAAGAGGCTGCAGATTTACCTCGCCGATCTTAAGGAGCTGCTCACCGCTCGCGATTTCGTTTCCGCGCGCACCTTGCTCAAGGAGATCGGCCCGATCGACCTCGCCGACGGCTGGGAATATTTCGACGCCGACGAACGCGTCGCGATCTTCCGCCTCAGCACGCGGCAGAAGGCGATGCAGCTCTTCGAGGAGTTGGAGAGCGAGCACCAAGCCGCGCTCATCGGCAGCCTTCAGCACCAGGACGCGCAGGATCTGCTCAGCGACCTCGACCCCTCCGCGACGAGCCGCATGATGCGCGATCTCCCCCCGCCGCTCGTGCGCCAGTTCAACGCGATCATGAAGAAGGGAGGGCTTGAGTGCGTCCAGCAGTACCTACAGCACGCGCCCGAATCAGTCGGCGCGCTGATGCGCGGGCGCTACGTGACGCTCGATGAGAAATGGACGACGAAGGCCGCGGTCGAGCGCATTCAGTACAGCACGCGCCTGCGCCGCATCGAGGAGACCCACCTCGACACCTTGATGGTCGTCGATGCCAAGAACCATCTGCGCGGCGCCGTCGGCCTCAAGTCCCTCGTGGTGGCGCCCAACGACATGTTGGTGCGCGATCTGATGGACCAAGCGCCGCGCACCTTGACGCCCGATTTGGACCAGGAAGAGGCGGTCAAGCTATTTACGAAATATAAGCTCAAGAGCGCGCCCGTCGTGGATAAGGACGGGGCTTTGCTCGGCGTCGTGGTCTACCGCGATATTTTCGCGATCGCCCAGGCCGAGACCGAAGAGGACTTCGCAAAGATGGCCGGCTTCGCGCGCTCGCGCACGCGCTCCGTGCTCAAGAGCGCGGGCCTGCGCCTGCCCTGGCTCATCATCACCTGCCTCGGCGGGGTTCTGGTCTCGCACGTCATCAAGAATTTCGAGAACACCTTGTCGCAGATCATCGCGCTGGCGAGCTTCTCGCCGCTGATCGCCGGCATGGGCGGTAACGTCGGCTCGCAGACGGCGACGATCATGGTCCGCGGCCTGGCCACCGGCGAGATCGGCCGGGACGACGAGGCGAAGTCCATCGTGCACGAGATACTCATCGGCCTGCTCCTCGGCGTCAGCTACGGTATCGTCGTGGGTTTGCTGGCGGGCCTCGCCTATCACGACCGCTACGGCTGGTACTTCGGCCTCGTGGTCGGGCTCGGCATGACCTTCTCGATGACGGTGGCGTCCTGCATGGCGTCGATCGAGCCCTTCGTCCTGCGCCGCTTCGGCGTCGATCCGGCCACGGCGACGGGGCCGATGATCACGACGACCACCGACCTGCTCAGCAACGCGTTCTACTTCACGCTCGCGAGTTGGCTCCTTTTAGGCCACGCCTAGCCGCGCCGGGAGGCCAGGACGACCTCGAAATCGGGCCCGGGATCGGCTTTGAGGTCGTAGCCCATGTCCAGGTGAAGCGTATGGGCGTGCAGCATCAGCCGTTTGGCCCCGCCGATGGGACGCGGCGGCGGGCCGTAGCGGGGATCGCCGAGAAGAGGATGTCCCTCGGAGCTGAAATGAGCCCGGATCTGGTGCTTGCGGCCGGTCAGGGTCTCGACGCGCAGCAAGGTCGCGCCTGCGAGAGCGCGTTCAACGCGCCAGCGCGTGAGCGCGCGCTTGCCATCGGGCGCGGGCGCCACGCGGCCGGAGCTGAATTCGCGCAGGGGCTTGTCGATTACTCCCGAACCGCCCATAACTCCTAAGACCGCGACCAGATACTCCTTTTTAGCGCGGCGCTCCTCGAACTCGATCGACAGCAGGCGGTGAGTCTCCGCGTCCTTGGCGAACACGAGAATGCCGCTCGCGTCGAGGTCCAGGCGGTGCACCGTGAACACCTTCTTGCGCAGGCGCCGCTCGAGCTCGGTGTTGACCGCGATGCCGATCTCGCCGCGTCCGGGGATCGTGGGCAGGCCGACGGGCTTGTTCACGGCGATGATGCGGTCGTCCTCGAAAACGACGGGCGTTTCGATCACTTGGAACCGACCACGCGCTTCCAGGCGTCGGCGGGCTCGAGCGCGCCCTTGCCCGCGATGACCAAATTAAGGAACTCCCACGCGGCCTCGGGGCGGCCCGTGACCGCGGCGGCCTCGTAAGCGGCACCGGCAAGCGCGCCCTTCGAGTAGGGCGTGCTCTCGTTCTTGAAGCCCGCGCGCGCCCACTCCCTCCCGCCCTCGAACGAACTCAGTATGCCGGGATGCACCGTGCCCGCGCGACCGGCGCGGACTTCATCTCGGCCGACGAGCTCGATGGCGCGCAAAACCTCGACGGCGACCGCGGCGATCTCCGCTCCGTACTTCGTCGACACGAAGCCCTCGTTCTGGAGCCAATGCACGTACTCGTGCGCGAACAGCGGCCGGAAATTAGCCGCCAAGTCCTTCAGCCCGCGCCAATCGGGCTTGACCATCAGCCGAATGCCGAATTTGGGATTGAAGTGCCCGTCGGGAATGCCGAGATTGTCGGGATGATCCTTGTAGGTGGTCGCCGAGTGCCAGTACATGCGATAGCCGTTCGTGCGCGCGAGCACGTCGGCCCGATACCCGGCGTCGACTTGACGCCCGAGCTTGGCGGCGATCAACGGGAATTCCTCGGCGACGAGCGCCGGAATCGTCTTGGCGACAACGACCTCCTCGTTGAGCGGCGCTTCGCCCGCGTCGAGACCCTGCTTGACGACCTGGTTCCAGGAGGTCCGGCGTACGGCGACGCCGCTGCGCGCGAGCACGAACGGATACAGGCCCGGAACGCGGGCGGCGAGCGCGCTCAGTCCCGAACGTAAAGATCCGGCGATGCCTGCAGGAACGGTCGTGTTCCATTCGACGAGCCCTGCCTTGGAGAAAATGAAGCGGCGTCCACCCTTGCCCGACGCGGCCTCGAGCTCCTCGGGCGTCGGGTAGGCGCCTACGGCCGTGCGCGGCGCCAGGAGCCAGCGGCCCTCGGCGGTCTGGATCAAGAGGCGTGACTCCCCGCGCTCGGTCATGCCGCGCAGGCTTTCCGGCGTCGCGACGAGATCAAGCGGCATTCCCTCCGCCGCGGGCCGCGCGGCGGGCTTGAGAGGAGCCTTCGCGGAATACACCACAGTCAGATGCGGCTTCCTTTGGGAGCCGCCGACCGAGGGCGCAGACAGGACGCCCGCCTCGAACGCCGCGGGCGCGTCGAGCTGGGCGCGCGCGTTGAAATCTTTTTCCGCCGCGCCGGCGGAGTCCCCGATGCCGAGCTTCGAGAGGTCGAGCGCGGGCGCTGCGAGCGATTTGATCAGAAGCGGACGTCCCTCGGGCCGAAGCGGGACGAGAGCCGCCGGCGTCAGCGGAGCCAAGACGAAGGTCGGAGCGAGCAGAGGAAAAGTCGGCGCTGACGCTGCGATGTTAAGGGATGGGACGAGTGCGGTCGGCGCCAACTGGAGCGGCGCCGCGCCGAAAACCGCCGAGGCGGAGGGCGCCGCGCCTAAGCCGCCCAGTTCCGGGACGACCTCGACGCGCGCGGTACCCGCCTGAGTGGAGGCCACCAGCAACGAAAAGAGAAAGGCAAACGCACACGGATGCATGAAACGAGGATAACACCCTGGCGGCGCCCATGCCAGGGGTCGAAAGACCTATAATAGGAAGGGTGAACGCGGCTCAGGCTTGATGACCATTCCCCCCGCCCGCGAGCTGAAGCGCGAAGCTCTGGCCGGACTGACCACCTTCTTCACGATGGCCTACATCATCGTGGTCAATCCCGCGATACTGTCCGCGCCGGGCACGGGGATGCCGTTTTCGGGAGTGCTCACCGCGACGGTTCTCCTTTCCTTTCTCATGACGGCGTTGATGGGCGCGTACGCGCGACTGCCCTTCGCGGTCGCCCCGGGGATGGGGCTCAACGCCTTCTTCGCCTATTCCGTCGTCATCGGCCGCGGCGTGCCCTGGCCCACGGCCCTGGGCGTCGTGTTCTGGGCCGGCGCGCTGTTCGTGCTGATCTCGCTCACGCCCGTGCGCGTCAAGCTCGCCGACGCGATCCCGGACGGCCTGCGCACCAGCTCGGCCGCGGGCATCGGCTTGTTCCTGGCCTTCATCGGCTTCAAAAATGCCGGCTTCATCGTGCCGGATCCGGCGACTATCGTGCGCCTGGGCACGCTCGACCGCAAGGCGTTCCTAGCACTCGCCGGCGGCGCGCTGACGATTTATCTGATGCGCCGAAAAAGTCCGTTCGCGTTTCTCGCCGGCATGTTCGGCGTCACGGCGGCGGCGTGGGTCCTGGGCCTGGTCGCCGTTCCGGCGACGATCTTTTCTTCACCTGATTTTTCCAGCGTGTTCCTCAAGCTCGACATTCGCGGCGCCCTTAAACTGACTTTATTGCCCGTGATCATCTCGATCCTGTTCACGGATCTGTTCGACTCGATCTCGACCTTTGTCGGCGTCGCGCACGCGACCGGGCTCGTGGATGCCAAAGGAAGCCCCCTGCGCCTGAAGCAAGGCCTCATCGTGGACGCCTTCGCGACGCTTGGCGCCGGGCTCGCCGGGACTTCCTCGGGCACGGCCTACATCGAAAGCGCCTCCGGGATCGAAATGGGCGGCCGTACGGGCTGGACCGCTTTTTTCTGCGCACTGGCGTTCCTTCCCTGTTTCTTTCTCGGGCCGGTCGCCGGGATGGTGCCGGCCTACGCGACGGCCCCGGTGCTCGTCATCGTCGGCGCGTTGATGTTCCGCAGCGTCGCACGAATCGATTTTACCCGCATCGAGGACGCGGTGCCCGCCTTCCTCACGATCGCCTTGATTCCGCTCACCTTCTCGATCACGCAGGGCATGCTCTGGGGCTTCGTCTCGCACGCGGCGCTGTACGCGCTGTGCGGGCGCCGGCGGGAAATTTCCGCGGCGACCTGGACGACGGCCGCTCTGTGCGCGGGCCTGCTGCTCCTCGATCACGCCCGCTGGTAAAGACTATTTCCAGCCGGCTCACGGCAGCGCCGCGCCGAGCGCGTCGAGCGCCGAGAGCCACCGCAATTCGCGCTGAACATCCTCGAACGATCCGTAGGACAGTTCGCCCGAGGGAGCCTTCGCCATGATCGCGCGCGCGCCTTTCGCGCGCAGCGCGCCCGGCGCGCGGTCGGCAAGCTCGCGCACCAAGGCTCGGAAATTCAGCTCGGCGCTGTAGCTCATCTTCGGCCCGAGCGCCGTGTAGTCGAACCCGTCCGCAAGTATTCGAATTCGCCGAACGGGCGAGACGAAGATCATCTCAATAAACGGCATGCGGCGCTCCTCGGCCACCTGGCGCGTCTGGGTCTTGCCGCCCATCAGAGGCAGACCAGTCACCAAGGTCGCGCCCAGGCGCACGGACTTCTCCGTGAGCGACGGTCCCTCAGTCACCGTCTTCTGCCCGGTCTCCGTCACGACACCCGCGGACAGAACCTTCATGTGCGTCCAGATCAGGCGCTCGGGCAGGGTCTTGCCTTTCCCGGCCAACACGTCGAGGCCGTCGCCGGACAAATCCGCCTTCGTCACAAGGATCGCCGCCGGCGGCTGTTCGAGCAAACCGACGGGCACGGCAACGGCGGAAAGCCCCGCCGAAATCAAGTCCGCCGCGAGCGCTTCCGCCTCTTCGGCGGGAGACGGCTCGGCGACGATGCCCCAGGAACGGCGGACGACCGGCAATAAAGTTTCCGCGGGCAGCACGGAATGCTTCGCCAGCACAGCGGCAACGAGGCGTGCATCGAACTTCGCCGGCGCGCGGAGCACGACGGCATGCGGCGGACGGCCTTCGCTCACTTAGGAGGGATCAGCGCGTAGCCGCGGCCGGAGACGCTCACCAGCCACTGGTCCGATTTCCACCCGAGCTTGAGCCGGACGCGGCGCACGTGAACCTCGACGGTCTTGAGCGCGCCCTCCGACGGAGCCTCGACACCCCAGACCTCGCGGTACACGTCGGCGCGTTCCGTCGGATTGGGCGTGCGTTTCGCGAGAAAGTACAGCAGCTCGAACTCCTTGGGCGTCAGATGCGCGAACTCAACCTTGCCGAGCTTGACGATCTTCCTCGGATAATCGAGGCTCAGGCCGCCGACATCGACAATCGCGGGCGCCTCGGGGCGCTCCTCGCCCGCGTTGCGGCGCAGCAGCGCGCGGCAGTAGGCGAGCAGGCGCTCGCTCTTGACCGGCTTCGTCAGATAGTCGTCCGCACCCATGTCGAGGCACGCAATGTCCTGCCCCTCCTTGTCGTTGCCGGTCAGGATGATAATGGGCAGGCGCGCCGTTTGAGCGTCCTGCTTCAAGAGCTGGCACACCTCGAGCCCCTTCATGCCGGGCATGATCAAATCCAGAAGCACGAGGTCGGGCATCTCCTTCTGCGCGGCCATAATCCCGGCCTTGCCCGACGGCGCCGAGAGGACCGTGTAGCCTTCGAGCGTGAGCACGTCTCCCACCGCCTTGCGAAACGACGCGTCATCCTCGATTATAAGCACCTTCGTAGCCATGTCAGGATTTTATATAAATGCCGGGTGGAGTCCAAGCACTTCGCTCTCGCCCTACTCGCCCTGGCGTCGGGCGCGGCCCTGGGTTACGCCTTCGGCCGTCGCCGCCATGTGCGCGTGGAGACCTCGCTCGCCGACGAGGATCGCCTGGCCTGGCTGCAGCGCCTGTCCACGATCGGCCAGATGATGTCGAGCGTGGTGCACGAGGTCCGCACGCCCCTGGCCACCGTCATCCTCACCGTCGAACACGCCCAGCGCGTGCTCGACAAGGGTGGGGATCCGCGCGAGCAGCTCGCCGCGGTCTCTCGAGAAGCGGATCGTGCCGTGGAGATCCTCTCCGACATTCTCGACTTCGGCAAGCCTTCCCCGCTCGAACTCAAGCCCATGCCGCTGGCCGGGCTCATCAAGGAGGCGCTGGACCCGATCTGGATCCGCTTCGACGAGCGCGGCATCGACGTCTGGCTCGAACTGCCCGAAGACATCATCGTGCGCGCCAGCCCCCGCCATTTTCACCAGGTCGTGACGATCCTTCTCATGAACGCGCTCGACGCCCTGCCCTTCGGCGGCCGTCTCGAGTTGATCGCCAAGCGCAGCGGGGGCTCGGTCAGCGTCTCACTGCGCGACAACGGCGTCGGCATCGACCCCGCGGTTCTCAAGGGCCTCTTCGAGCCCTTCGCCACGGGCCGCGCCGAACGGGGCGGCACCGGACTCGGCCTCAACGTCGCGCGCTTGATCATGCACAAGCACGGCGGAGACGTCTCCATCAAAAGCGCGGGTATCGGCAAAGGCACGACGGTCACCCTCACCTTGACGGTGGTGTAGCCCCGGCGGCCCCGTCAGTGTGCTTGTCCAGCGCCCGTTTGGCTTCACGACTGATTTTCATCACCGCGGCGACGGCGGCCAAGAGGCCGACCGCCAAGAACGCCCACTCCATCGGCGTGCGCACCCGCCCCTGCGCTCCCGCCTTCACCGCCTCCCCGGCCGCGGCTCCGATGTAAACGAACAAGAAAGTCCCGGGCGCCATCCCCAGCCAGGAGGCGAGCGCGTACTCGCTCAGGCGCACGCGCGTCAAGCCGTACGCGTAGTTCTGCAGCGCGAACGGGAACAGAGGCGTCAGCCTCGTCAGCACCACGATGCGCCAGCCCTCCACCGACACGGCCGCGTCGATGGCGGCGAACACCGGCATGTGCGCGACGCGTCTCTCGACCCAGCCGCGCAGCCAATGCCGCCCGATTAAAAAAGAGGCGCACGCGCCCAAGGTCGCGCCCAGCCACACGAGCCCGAAGCCGACCCACACTCCGAACACCGCGCCCGCGCCCAAAGTCAGCACCGACACCGGCATGAAGGCGATGCAGGCCGCCGCATAAAGCACCACGAACGCCGCCCAGCCGACCACGCCCAATGAAGCAACGTAAAGCAGCGCGCCATTGAGCGTGTCGGCCATAACGGACATGCTACCAACATAATGCTAGAATTCAGCGCGACATTTGGAGGAAGCATGGCTTTTTACCGCAAGAAGCGCCGGAAAGCGGGACCGAGCAAGAACGACGAAAAGGTCCGCCGCGCGCAGACCGCCGAGGACCACGAGCGCGCCGCCGGCACCGTCTCCACCCGCTTCCCCGCCCTCCGTTCGCTTCGCGTGAAGGTTTCCATCGCGACCCCGCAGGGCGTGGTGCTCGAGGAATCCGAAGAAACCTACGGCCCAAACGATCCCTTTTTCCTCGAGGCGGACTGCCCCGGCTCATGCGGTTCGGGCGCCTACGACTTCGCCGTCCTGATCGCCCAGTCCCTGGAAAATCTCCAGGAGCGCGGCGCCGCGCAAATCATCTGCGCCGAGCCGTCGTACAGCGGGGCCGCGGGCGCCGTCTGCGGCTGCGTGGCGAAGTGCGAGTTCATCGCCGAAGTGGCGCCGTCCTGAGGACATCATGAGCGAAGAACTTCAAGCCGAGCTGGAAAAACTTCGGGCCGAAAACGAGCTCCTCAAAAAAGCGAGCTCGCGCGGCATCTCCCTCAAAGTGAGCCAGAAAGGCGCGGTCAGCCTGTACGGCATGGGCCGTTTCCCCGTCACCCTCTACAAAGAGCAGTGGCTCAAGATCCTCGACATGACCGACGCGATCCGCGCCTTCATCACCGACAACAACTCGGCGCTGAAGGAAAAAGAGTAGTGCGCCGCGCCGCACTGATCTCCCTTCTTCTACTCGGCGCCTGCGCCTCGCTCGACAAGGAAAGCGAGTCCTTCCTCGAGGGCGACCGGCCGCATACCGCGTCGTCGAAAGCCGCCACCGGCTCCTGCAAGCCGTGGTTCGTCACCCCCACGCGCGACTGGGGCGCGGGCGCGCCCAAGCACTCCTGCTGGAACCGCCTCTGGGAAGTCCCGACCGCCATCGTAGTCGTGCCGGTGGCGCTCGCTATCCTGACCTCGCCGGTCTGGGTTCCGATCGTGCTCCTGCAATGAATGCGGGAGTTTAACAGAGGGCACGCGCCACCGTCAAGGCGATCCGGCTGAATTTCTCAGAATGTGGGACGCTTACCAAGAAGTTGTCCGAAAGTATTCCCCCATTTCTCTCCAAGCCGAAAGAAAACTGATCGCGCTCGCGCAGGAAGGCCATCAAGACAGCCGCGACGAGTTGCTGCTACGCCACGTCGGCTTCGTCATCTTCCGCCTGCACAGGAAGGTGTTCCGCCGCGAGCATCTGCGACGCTACGGCGAGGACCTGCTCTCGGAAACGATCCCCCTGATGCTCGGCAAGATCGACAGCTACGATCTGGCGTACCGCGACCAATCGGGCCGTCCCAAGCCGGTCCGGTTCGTCTCCTACATCTGGAAGGACACGCGTGGACGGGCACATCATCGATTCGCTGAAAGAGCAATTACGCGGCGACGCGAGCGAGAACCCCCCAGACGTGGACTCGATCGCCTCGCTCTGAAACGGTTTAGACTCGATCCATTTTCGAGATAGGCTGAGCATTTTCGACAAGTCGCGTGTAGTCACGGGAGGATTGTCTCTGATTGCACGCAAGATTTTCTCCCTAGTTATCTCCCCAGTTTTCTTCCGAGTGGTCGTTTTAGCGAATTGCGTAGGAACGGAAAAAGATGGTCCGCTTTCGGCTGGTAGTGGGCTGACCCCGTCGCCGCCTAGGACATAGTCGCGTTCATCTCGGAAGAAGCGCGTGAAGGCTGGCGCGGCGAAGAGTGTCGTTGCTGATCTATCCGTGAGGACCCTGGGTGAAGTAGTCGTCGACTACCGCGAATGCAGCGCCGATATCGGATGAAAGCCCGCACTCCTCGGTGAGAAGAGCGAATGGGGCGGTCCAGGCCACGGGCGGCGGCACGAGCTTCTCGGGCACGGGATGCGTACCCCGTCGAGCGAAGGTTTCACTGATCGCTTGCGCCGTGCGTTTCTTGTCGAGCTTGCCCGCATTAATCAAAAGCACCATGTCCACGAGATCACGGGTCCGGCTGTTGAGGACTTTGCGGGGCAGCGTGTAGGCGTGGAGCTTTTCGGCGAATTGCTGCTCTCGCGGGATCGCCGGCGCTTTCACGGCCGCGATGCCGGCGAACCCGAGCCAATCCCGGCCTACGAGGACCTCGGCTGGAGCGATGACGACGTCGCCGGCGCCGATGTCAATATGGAATTTGACATAAGTGCGTCCATCCACCAGTGATTCGACGGGATAGCGCGCGCCGCCCGAGGGAGCCGCATCCAGGTCCTGCATGGGCTCCCCCACCTCGAACATGAAAAAATCGTTGAGCTCCGCCGCCGCGGCCGCACGCAGCGCCGCAAGGATCGCTTGGTCGAGCTTTCCTCCGCCGCTCAGCGTCTGTCGAAGCGCCAGATCAAGGTCTTTCGTGGCCCGCGCGTCTTTAAGACGCAACTCCATCGCATAGCCGCCTTTGAGAAGCCAGGGTGCATCTTCGCGCGCGAACAGCCGGGCCAGCAGTCGGTCGAACGCCACTTCCCTCATCAGCCGCTGAAAATCGAACTTCTCCACCTTGGCGATCTGCTTGAGGCGATCTTCGAGAGCGCGGCGAAACGCCATGGCCGTGGCGTAAGTCTTCGGCTTGTCCATCATCGGCGACCGCCCAACTGCTCGATCTCCTGCTTGATTTGCTCAGGGATCTTGCACCGTTCAAGGGTGTCCTTCGTGATGATGCCGCGCTGATAGGCCTGCCGCACGGCTTGCTGCATATGGTCCATCTGGACTGATCGAGTGATCAGGAGGTCGCTGATCGTCTTCAGCGGCCGCGTGACTCGGAATCCTTGCTGCACCTCGATATCTTCCTTGCGAATCGTACCGCGGTGCAGAACGAGTATTCCGGGCGTCGGGCTGTTCCTTCGGAAGCTGGGAGGCACGGTCATGTGGAGCTTGGAGGGGTTGATATCGGAAAGCTCGTACAGGCTGAGAGCCGTCTGGTGGGAATACACGCCCTCGGGCTTTTCGTCCCGGCCGCGCGACCAGAGATGCCAGAGCACCATGTCCGGGTGGTCGCCCGTCGGATATTTCGCAAGACGATAGATGCCGCGATGCTCCCGAATCCAGTTGCCCGCTTTGAGATGGAAAGGATGCGTGTTGTCCGCGTAGCCGGCCGCGATCGCCTGCTTGGTCGTAAAATAACCATTCTGATCGGTGGCGATCTCGTAGAGGCGGTCGTACACTTTCCGGGAACTCTTCATTGCATATATCCTCAACTTTGTTGAGGTATTATGCACCGAAAACGCGATAAAATCAAGTTATTGACCCGAAGGCCATGAAGCGGTAGTCGAAGCCTACCGGGCCGAGGCTTACACGGCCACTTCGCGCGCGCTGTGCCTACCCGAATTCCTGGACAAAACCTTGCGAACTTGCGGGCAACTTCAGAGAGTAATTTTGTCAACAGCCGATTGCCTTTCTCAATTTCTGTTTCATAAACCCCGAAAACGGGGTCAAAATGTTTACTTGTAAAATCCGACGACGTCTGCTATGCTTCTTCTGCGGGGTAGAGCAGCCCGGTAGCTCGCAAGGCTCATAACCTTGAGGTCGCTGGTTCAAATCCAGCCCCCGCAACGTTTTCTCGACGGTAGAACGACGAAAAACCACGGCAGAATGGTGCCGGGGTTTTTCTCTTTTCAGGGCCCCGATGCCACAAGGTTAGTGGAGGTCGGAAAATGGAAAACTACGCCCCGCACTACGTCGGCAAGGGCCAAGTCTCGCTTGCCGAAGCCTCTGAGGCATTCCGGCTGCGCTGCCAGGCGCAGAATCTCTCGCCTCTCACCTGCGAGTGGTACAAGCAAATCCTCAAAGTGTTCGGGCGCTTCCTGGACAAGCGCGGCGTGACACGCGCGCGCGAGGTCACGCCGCACTTGATCCGGCTCTACCTGGAGGAACTACGCGCGTCAGGCAATGCCTCGGGCACCGTCGCCCGGACTTATGGGGCCGTGCGCTGCTACTTCGGCTTCCTGTCGCGCGAGCGGCTGATCCCGCAAAATCCCTTCCAGCTTGTCGAGAAGCCCCGGATGGAACACAAGCTCGTCCATCCTCTGACCCTGGACCAAGCCCGGCTGCTCCTCGCCCAGCCAAAGCAAAAAACTTTCCTGGGGCAACGCATCTGGACCATCATGGTCCTGATCCTGGATACCGGCTTGCGCGTCTCGGAAGTGATCGGGCTTCGCAAGGACAAGGTGGACTTCCAAGGCGGCGTCCTGCGCGTGATCGGTAAGGGCAACAAGGAGCGCGAGGTCCCCTTCGGCGGCATCGCCAAGCAGGCGCTTTGGAGCTACACGCTGCGGTGCGGCGACATACCGGCGCAGGACTTGCTCTTTGTCAGCCAGTTCGGCGGGCGGCTCTGCCGCTACTCACTCGGCAAGACCTTCCGGCTCATGGGCAAGAAGGCGAAAATCCAGGGCGTCCGCGTCTCGCCGCACACGCTGCGTCACACCTTCGCCACGCAATACATCAAGAACGGCGGCGATGCATTCAGTCTTCAGAAAATCCTCGGCCACTCGACGCTGGACATGGTGCGCGTCTACGTCGAGCTTGCGGACCAAGACGTGGCGATGCTCCATCAGCGTTTCAGCCCCATAGAGCGGATGGGCTTGGTGCCCGGCAGTAAGCGCCGGGTCCTGTTGCGATAGGCGCGGAGGGACTATGGAGAACTTCTTGCGCTGGCTTCGTGAGTGGGACTGGCGTCCACTGGCAAGACTCTTGACCTGGTGCGGTATTGCCGCGCTCGCCGTCCATTGCGGCTATCTGCCCCGGCCCGAACCAAGGGCCATCATGCGTGAACTGATCCTGGGCTGGCTCCTGAGCTTCGGACTACTGACGTGGGTGCAGGTCCGTCTCGTCACAGGCGCGTGGTGGGCATTCATGACGCTGGATGAATGGACCTACGACCTGTCGTCATGGATCGTCCGGCCCGTCGCGGGAGCCGCGCCGTTCGCCGTCAACTTCATGGCGGCGCTGTCCGTGCAGCTCTCGCTCGTCCTGGGCTCGCTGGCGTTCTTTAGGACGGCCGACGCAGGAACGCGACTCGTGGCCCTGCTTGATCGGGTGCTGTCCGCTGCTCTGCGGACTATTTGCGGATGAACCGGCGTAGGGCCTTGCTCCGACTGTTGCGGCACTTGCCCGAACACCCTGAAAGTCCTGATCGATTCTCACCAGATTCAATCAAAGAGCCCTTACAACATTGACGTTGGAGGGGTGGCTATTCAAGGAGCTTGCGGAATTGTGCATCCTAGGATTTAAGTTTAAGTTCCCTGGAACTTTTGCGGATATCCTGTTAAACTTCTATAATAAAAATGGATTATAGATTTGTCGCTTTCTTAACATACCCAGTTGCCCTGATTGAAATGGGCGGTTGAGATTTTACCTACAAAATGCGCGTCCAAATTCGTCGTCTAATTAGCGCCCAGCGCCCAGCGCCCAGCGCCCAGCGCCCAGCGCCCAGCGCCCAGCGCCCAGCGCTAGCACCCGGCGCCTCTTCATTTCTCCTCAGTAGCAACCTCTTCGAACCGCCCTCCTTCCGCTCGCCACCCAAGACGAGCCGCAACATCGCCGATCGGCACTGCTCCGATCAGGCTTCATTAGACTTGACGGGTCCGACACCTATTCCGGATCTAGGAGGCTCGCATGACCCGTAAAAAAATCATCGGCACAATCGTTGCCTGCGTAGCCATAGCTGCAGTCGTCCTACTCCTTGGTAAGGACAACATCACGGAACAAAGCGATATCCAGAACAAGGCCGCAGCCCTGAAACCGGGCAGCGGGGCAATCACAGGCAAGCTAATGGATCGTGGACGGCCGGTTAACACGGGAGCCTTTATCCTGGCAAGCGTGGCGCCGATTCCCAACCCTCCGCCTACTATCCGAATGTCGAAGCCTCCTGTGCCAAGCATTTTTTCAGCCCAGGTCGGCGCTGATGGGACCTACTCCATGGAGGTCGCGCCGAACGCCAAGCCCTATTATCTCCGCGTGTTCTATCCAGTCGAAGACTCGCGGGGACGGCTCATCACCAACTCCAAAGCGGCATCCGGCTTGGTGGTCAACAAACCAGGCGCCAAAGTGGAGCAGGATTTTTCATGGCCGTGACGCAAGAAAAGACCAGAGGGGCATGAAGCTGAAAGCTTCCAGCGGCGTAACGCTGACCGAGCTGATGGTCGCCACGGCGATTCTCACTATCGGCGTCATAGCCGGCATGGGTGCCTTCAAGTATATCGCCCAATCGATCACATACTCCCGCACCAGAACCCTCGTCACGAACCTGGCTCAGGAAAAAATGGAGGTCTTAAAAAACAAGCCCTATTACCAGCTTCTGGTCACAACCGACACGGCCAATAGCACGGGTTTTGCCGTAAATTTTGCCTACGACATCGGGAATTACCCGCCGGAAATATTCGCTCAATGGGGTGTTTCGTTAACACGCGTGGTAAAAATAGACTACGCGTCAGTCTCGGGGGGGACGGTCGTGACCGTCCCCTATACCTCAGACGACACGGGCACGAAGAAGATCACCGTTTATGTCTACTGGACGGACCGGGGCACCGCCCAAAAAATTCAACTCGACAGTTATTACCAGAATCCCAGCGTAGCGGTGCTGAGCACCGGCTTCAACGGCCAGGTCTGCCGAGCGCCCAACACGCCTACCTGTTCCGCGGCGAATTCTCTGCCCGGCGCGTTGGTCCAAGTAATCGGCACGCCCAAATGGAAGGGCTACGCTGATTCCAGCGGAAACTACAGCTTCCAGGTATCCCCCGGGAGCTACACTCTTGTGGCCTCCACGCCGGGGTATTCTTCCCAAGCGACCGGCATGATCTCCGCTCTGTCTGGCGTATATACGGTCTCCAGTTTCACCTTGACCGTCATCGCCTCGGGCACGGTGAGCGCCGCGAGTCTTTATACGTACGACCCGAGCTTGGTGATCAGCCAGGTCGTCACGTCCACGGTCCAGGCCGACGGCTTCGACGCCCAGTACATCGAGCTCTTTAATCCTACGACGGCTTCGATCAACGTGTACGACGCGGGCAGTTCCGCGCGACTCATCAAGCTGAACATCATGTCCCCGGCGCTCTGCAGCAACCCCCGGACCTGCACGGACATCCTCATGACGTATGTGTCCACCTATGTCGCGCCGGGAGGCTATTACCTGATCGCCAACCGCGCCTCGCTCACGGTCCTGGGCTTCAACCTCACCGCCGACGCCTACTACACCGACGCGGCCTGCACGCCCACCCCTCCTTTCGACTGGTTGGTGGGCGGCGCCAAGCGCATCCTCAATCACACACACGGCGGCTCGGTATGGCTGACCAATACCGCCGGCACGGTGCTCGACAGCATCGGCTGGAAGCACAACGCCACCACGCCCAGCAACTACGAGACGACCCCGATCGCCGGGGTCAACGGGCTCCAGGCGACGGATCAAATCGTCCGGTTCTCGACGCCCTGCGCCGTGGGCACCGCCTATGGCCGGGCGTACGACACGGACGACAACACGAGCAACTTCTATTACAACAACACCGGCGCCCCCGTAGGCCTGACCTACAGGCCGTTCAACAGCGCCAGCGGCATCCAGACCGTGCTCTCGGGCCGGCCCTCGACCGGAGCGTACGTTTATGCCGATGACGGCAATTCCGGCGCCGTCACATCATCAAACGGCTCCGTGAGCGGACCTCAAGGACAAACCTGCACGTATTCGTCCTTTACCTTGGTCGGGGTGGCGACGGGAACCTGGAAAGTAACCGCCGTTGCCAGCGGCTACAATCAAGTCGTGTCGAACGTGGTCGTGACCCAAGCGGCGAACACCGCCATCGCCAACTCAGCCACGACGCCGGCCTGGCCCCTCGCCAATCTGAATTACGTGGCCCTGACTTCGACGTATACGGGCGGCGTGGCCTTGGGCTTTGTTTATGGCGCGGCGACCGCCTACACGACCCGTCTAAACGCCATCTCGCTGATGGCCACAAGCGGAGGAGTCGCCACGACGGACTCCCAGGGCTTTTACGTGCTGTACCTGCCCGCTGGATCTGCAACGATCACCGCGAACAGCCCTTCCAACGGAACCCACCAGGCCAGCGAAGCAACCGTCACCATCACGCAGGGGGCTGTCACCATCGTTCCTGATTTCCATCTGGCTCAAGGTGCCACCATTAAAGGCTATGTAACATCCGGCACGGGAGCCCTGCCCGGCATCCCGGTCCGCGCGGCAGCCGGAGCGGACACCTTCCAGGACACTTCCGATGAGACCGGCTACTTCTACATCTTTGTTTCCACCGCATCGACCGCGTGGACCATTACCGCCGACCTGGACCC
>Ga0209515_10001711_pt1 | contig 35826 bp, 35 predicted proteins | sample Subgroupgradi54m_FD_187454 | JGI IMG/M metagenome (GOLD analysis project Ga0209515, IMG submission 187454) | Subsurface groundwater microbial communities from S. Glens Falls, New York, USA - GMW60B uncontaminated upgradient, 5.4 m (SPAdes)... ... | reverse complement strand
TGACGCATGGCTTCGACCGAGTACCGCCTCCTTTCCGAACGCGCGATGCGTGCCGCCGAAAGTCAGTTGAGCCAGTCCTGTGCAGTCATGGCGCGCCTGGTTTCCGCGCACGGCCCTTGCCCTCTCGCAACACGCGACTTCCGCCCCTTTCAGACGCTGGCGACCTCGATCATCAGCCAGCAACTGTCTGCCAAGGCTGCAGATACCATCGAACGCCGGGTGTTGGAGATCGTGCCGAACTTCTCCCCCGCCGGATTCTTGGGCGTGCCCATCGACGCCTTGCGTAGCGCTGGTCTATCATTCGCAAAAGCCCGGTACATCCTCGAACTGGCGAACCGCGTCAATGATGGGCGTCTGGACTTCAGTGTCCTGGTGCACCACTCCGATGAGGACGTAATTGTCGCCTTGACCGAGCTACCGGGCATCGGGCGCTGGACGGCTGAAATGTTTCTGATTTTCGGCTTCAGAAGGCCGGACGTGCTTTCACTCGCAGATGCCGGGCTTCAGCGCGCCGTTCGCCTCCTGTACGGCGACGACGCCGAACTGAAAAGCCTTGGTCAGGTATGGAGGCCCTACTGCTCTGTGGCCTCGTGGTATCTCTGGCGTCACCTCGATAGATGACCGCAACAGGCTTTCCGCCTTGTAGGAAAGTATACACTCCTACAAAAAGTACCGGCCCTATCCGGTTATGCAGCCGCCAGGCGAGGCCTGATAAGTGTTTCAAGCGCGTCCTTCCATCCCGTGCGATGGACAATGCGCTCAAACCCTGCCCCCCGACGGTTCTTGAGCAGCTCCAGACGGCTGAGCTTGCTCAGCTCTTCCCAGTTATCGAACATCACGTAAATGGCGTTTCCGTATTCCAGGTTCTCGAACACCACAAGATTGTCAGCGAACTGCGCCCCGAAGTAGCGCTGAAACCCACTTGTTCCGCTGATGTAGGCGACCGGCTTGAGTTTTTCGAGGAAAGTGTACCGATCCAGCAGTTTTTCCCTCAGCTCTTTGCTGGGTTCCCGGAACTTCGACAAAATATGCGCCAGCATTTCGCTGCGCTCACCGGGGGGAAGAATCTCCCAATAAACCGAAATGGTTTTCAGATACGCCGTGGAGTCCGCATCGGCCGCGAACACATCTGCCGCTCCGGTGTTCTCCTGGAGCAGGTTCAGGTTCGAGAACAGATTCACTTCAAAATCAGCCGCTTGTTTGTCCAGAACCTCTTCCACCCGGAACCCGAAAAGAAAAACGGGACTATCTCCCGGCTCCGTTGTCAGCAGCTCGATAAAAATCTCCAGCTCCTTGGGCGCAATGAACTCGCGCTGATAAACGTCACGGTCCCAGTAAACCTCGTGGCTCCCGTTGCTCCAGTCGCCCCAGTTGGGCGTCTCAACGCTAAAGGTCTTCGTGACCATCGGAAGGTCCCTGCGCACGATCTCCTGCCCCTGGGCGTTCCGCAGTGAGAATGTGCCGAACGTCGGTTCCGGCATGATGCGATTGGGAAACACCGGGCGGTCGCCCTGGATCGACATTCCGAGGTGTTTGTATGTGCCAGAGCCAAGTGCGGAGGCCGAAATCTTCTTCACACACGCTACCATGATCTGATCGCCAGGGATTTTCGAAACTCTTTTTAGGATCGGGTCCGGAATTTTTCGAAAGCTTCTTTTCCAGTTCGGTCTGCTCATTTTCTTACACCTCACAAGTTGTTATTCTCACGGACGTTATGGCCGCGAGGGAGCAGCCTTGGACTGCTCCTAGTACATTGGTGCTCGTTTCCGACATATCATTGACACGGCGATCAAAAAAAAGTTTGTCTGGTTTGTCGATGGCCGCCCCCAGACGAGCATATTAATTATGGGACCTACAGGCGGTAAAATGTTCGGGGAAGCTCAAATGACAACAAAACCTCCGCGCCGCGTACCCGACGAAGTGGCAGCGACGCCTGGGGAGATAGCGGCGGCGATTGAGGCCCTCACGCCTGGCGACTGGGCCAGATTGAAGCGCTCTGCGGATTACCGCATATGGAAGTTGGGGCCGGAGAAGGCCGATAGCAGGACGGCAGACGACCTAATCCAGACAGCGCTGACCGATCTCCTGGTGGACACTCGGCGCTGGAACAAAAGCAAAGTTGGATTGATACGGTTACTCACCGAAGCCATGAGAAGCATATCGAGCAACTGGGCACGGTCATACAAAGAGGCAGAGACAGCCGTGTTGGAAGCTGATCTCCGACGAGAGGACGAGGAAGGCGACATTTTCAGCCCACTGGACAATTTGCAGGAACCGGGTCCAAACCCTGAGCAACGGCTGCGTGACAAGCAAACTCTAGAGCTGATCGATGATTTATTCAAAGACGATGAAAAGGCGCAGATGGTGCTGACAGCCTGGCAGGAAGGGTATGACCCGCCCGGCGTACGTGAGTTTTGGGGCCTATCTCAAAACGAGTACAACGCCATTGTGCGCAAAATCCGCCGACGTTTAGGTGCTGCCGCTTTGACTGCCGATCACGACAGAGGGGGGAACTAATGTCCAATAAGAGAACCGACGAGGAAAAGTTGGATGCCCTGATCGATGCCCTCGGCGACTCCGTTCTTGAGGCAAGCGATGAGGAGATACTGGAAGAGCTTCGCATGAGCGGGGTCGATCCGGACGCCGAAGCCGCGCGCCTGAAAGCCATGATGCTGGGTACAGTGAAGGCATTCCGGCAGCGCGCCTTAGAAGCCGCACGCGCGGCCTACAGCCGTCAAATCGAGCAGATGGAGAAGAAGCCATACCCGATTCCGAAGACGCCGACGGAGCGGCGAAAACTATTCTCGTTTTTTGCGCAGCAGCCGCAGTTTGCGGAATTTGTGACAGCCCAGTACCGGAACCTAGAGGACCTCACCGACATCGACATCGAAACCTATCTTGAGGACCTTGCCGAGCTGGGCATTTTAGAAAAGCTAAACCGTGACAAATCCGATGGAGAATAATGATTATTTCAGGTCTCCTGGCCAGCTTCTCGACGAGCTGGGCATTACAAGCCCAGATGAAATCGATATTGAGGCAATCGCCTTCCACTGTGATGCCACGATCCGGTACCGTCCGCTGACCGGCTGCGCCGCCCGCATCGTCGGAAACGGGAACAACGCCATAATCACGGTCGATTCGAGTTCATCCCGCCCAAGGCAACGCTTTTCCGCAGGTCACGAGCTGGGCCACTGGATGTACGACAGAGGCAAAGCCTCCTTTAGCTGCCAAGAAGCGCAGTTCGCAAAGGAATGGTCCAGGCACAACGCTGAATCACGGGCAAACCGCTACGCTAGCGATCTTCTGCTTCCTGTCTCGCTCTTTAGGCCAAAAGCAAACACCTTCAAGACGATGGACTTCATTGTAGTCAAAAGTTTGGCCGAGACGTTCAGCACGAGCCTTACGGCAACGGCGATCCGACTTGTTGAATGCGGGCCTCTCCCAACAATGCTTGTGTGCTACAGCGATATAGGCCGCGAGTGGTTTGTGCGTGGTTTCAGCGTTCCCGAACAACTCTGGCCCTCGGAAAAGCCGCAGTCAAATACGTACGCTTTCGATTTGCTCAAAGGCGGAACGGAGCGTGAGCTGCAAGGCGAAGTTCCGGCCGAAGCATGGTTCGATCACCGGATCGCCGAGCGCCACTACATTCATGAGCATTCTTTGCGAACGAGCTACGGCGACGTGTTGTCTTTTCTTTGGTGGAAGAACGAACAGATGCTGATCGATCTTGAGGAATACGAGGAGAGACAAGCCGACCGCCGATCAGACGGCCGCTGGGAGGAATAAATGCAGAAGGAACCCAGGGCAGGGCAAGGGACCGCAACGGGCTTTACGCCTTGTAGGAAAGTATACACTCCTACAAAAAGCAACCGCCCTTAGATCCCGATCCTCTCGATGTCAGCCTGCATGCGCTGACAGAGGGCACCGTAATGGACTACGACCAGTCTTTCCATAGCTGCGTGAGCGCGTCAAGAAAGCGATCGCAGTTAGCAGCTGGCCAAGTTACCGCAGCATTCCTCAGCAGGTAATATTGCTCGTTCGCACACACGAATTTGCTCCGATCTGCCTGAAGTATCCAATTGAGACCCGCCACCATCGTGTCTTCGTAGCTTCCACCAAACCTCTTGTTGGGAATATTGTAAAGCAGGCCTTCGAAGAAATATGACGGCGCGATCCCCTCATTGATTACACCATCGTCGACGAGCTTGCCGCGCAGATTCTTTAGGATTCTCACCATCGGTTTGAACCGATTCTTGGTTGCTTGGTGCTTCGTGGTGCAGTTTTCAGAGTGTTGTTGGGGATAGTTCACAACGCGGTTGCCGGTAGAGGTAAAAAAACAAATTCCAAGATCGTATTCCTGTTAGCCATTCCGCCTGCGGCCCTTTCGTGCCCTGCGCGGGGTGTTCCAGTACGGGCTCTTGCACTTTGGGCACACCTTCGGCTCCTGTCCCGTCATCCGAGGCGTCCATTCGTGCCCACACCGTTCGCAGTTGTATCCCGGTCGCGTAATCTGGCCCATGCTTCAGTATAATACCACAAGTATATTATGTCAAGTAAACTAGCAAAAAGAGCTTGACATGGGTATATCCCTTATGCTAATATACTAATAGGTAGAGAATCCAAGGAGGGCTAAACCGATGGAAACACGGGAAGAGCCGGGGGCGATGGAGGCGATGAACGGACGGCAGCGGCGCGGGTTGGAAATCGCGGCCCGGTGCCGCGTGGTACGGCAGGGCCTCGGCTGGTCGGTGCCCTCGCAGTCGGGAGCAGGCCAGTACACCGTCAGGGGCCTTCCTTTCGACATGGACGGGGACGCTCCGCGCTGCACCTGCCCAGACTACGAGACGCGCGCCGTGAAGTGCAAGCACATCATCGCGGTCGAGTACGTCATCGAGCGCGAGCGGAACCGCGATGGCAGCACGACCGTGACCGAGACAGTGCGCGCCACGAATACCGTCCGGCGGACGTACCCGCAGCACTGGTCGGCCTACAACGCCGCGCAGACGAACGAGAAGGACAAGTTCATGGTGCTGCTCCGTGATCTGTGTCGCGGGTTGCCGGCACCGGCGCGGACACGCGGACGTCCTCGCTTGCCCCTCGCCGATGCCGTGTTCAGCGCGGTGTTCAAGGTCTACTCCACCGTCTCGGCCCGACGCTTCATGAGCGATCTTCGGGAGGCGCACGAGCGCGGATTCATCAGCAAGGTTCCGTGCCACAACGCGGTCCTGAACGCGCTGGAGAACCCTGACCTCACGTCGATCCTGCGCGCCCTCATCACCGAGAGCAGCCTGCCGCTCAAGATCGTTGAGGTTGATTTCGCGGTGGACTCCTCGGGGTTCACGACGTCTCGCTTCGAGTCCTGGTGCGATCACAAGTACGGGGTTCCGCAACGCCAGCACACATGGGTCAAGGCCCACCTGATGTGCGGCGTCAGGACGAATATCGTGACCGCCGTAGAGATTCTCGGTCGAGACGCGAACGACTCCCCGCTGCTGCCGCCGCTGGTCAAGGCGACGGCCAGGAACTTCGCCCTCGCTGAGGTGTCGGCCGACAAAGGCTATGCGAGCAAGACGAACACCGAGGTCATCGCCAATGTGGGCGCGACACCATTCATCGCATTCAAGACCACGGCGACCGGCGAAGGCGGAGGCGCGTGGTCGAAGGCATTCGGCTACTTCATGTACCGGCGCGAGGAGTTCCTGGCGCACTACCACAAGCGGTCCAACGTCGAAAGCACCTTCAGCATGATCAAGCGGAAGTTCGGTGACTCCTTGCGGAGCAAGACCGACACCGCGATGGTCAACGAGACGCTCGCCAAGGTGCTTTGTCACAACCTCGTGGTGCTCATTCATGAGATGTACGAGCTCGGGATTGACCCGGTTTTTTGGGCAGATTCAGCCCCTGCCCAAGAAATCCCGGCTTGAGGGGGCTTTATGGGCAAAGCCGGCTCTGCCATACTTTTTTTAGGGACGATCGCTTTAGTTGGCGGGTCCAATGGTGCAATCACTGGAGCCTCGGAAAAAGCGTTAAGCTTCCCTCTTCTTGGTCCGACATGGCCATGGCGTTGGCCGCCCGGTTACTTGATTTCCTCAAGGCGCTTCAGAAGCTTTCTCGCTTGTTCCTGGTGCCGCTTTGCGCTCTCCAGTTTCGGGTTCAGGGCCAAAGCTTGGTTCCACTCTTCAATCGCCTCCTGTAGCTTCTGCTCCTTATAATGACGGATGCCGGCCAGGTAGTGTTGATCGGCCAATTTCTCTCGGGCCGTTTGCATGTAGTGGGCCAGACGCTTGAAGTCGGGCTGCATCCTCCTCAACTGGTCGAACAGCTTTAAGGCCTCGGCGTAGTTCTCCCCTTTCATGTAGGCCAGTCCCTGGTTGTAGTAAGCCAGCTTCTGGTATTCAACCGCCTCGCGCAGCCCCGGTTGCTTCGCGAGAACCCGGGTGAACGCATCGATGGCGGCCAGATAATCCCCCTGACGGAAGAGTTCTGCGGCCTCAGCAAAGCTCACCTCTTCCCCGGATTCCTCTTCTTCCCCGGATTCCTCCTCGGGCGCCGGCTTCGCCTTGGCGTCCTCGCTGGGCTGCGTCCTCGCTGGGGTCCCTCCCTTCCGAAGAGGTCTCGCGAAAGCCGTCTGCTCCCCCAATTGCTCCTCGCTCAGGTAGAGCTGCTCCAGGGCCTCCCGGTTAAAGGGATCGAGGCGCAGGGCGGCTAGGAATTCTCGCTGGGCTCCCTCCTTTTTCCGCTGTTGCAACTGTTCCTTGCCGGCGGCTATATGCCGCCGAGCCCCTTCCCGGATCTTCGCCTCTAACTCCCTCTCTTTCTGCCTCGCCTCCGTCTGCTGAGGGTCGATCGCCAAGATGATTTTCCAGCGCTCGAGGCTCTCCTGAAGGCGCCCATCCTGCTCGAAACGTTTTGCCTCCTCCCGACTTCTTCGCGCGACATCCTCTCGGGTGGGCAAGGCCGGGATCGCGGCGCACGCGGAAAGGGCGAACGCCAGGATCCCTAAGAAGAGTTGACAACGACAGGGCGTTGCCATGGCTCAGTCCTTCACAAAGGTCTCGAGCATCTGGATGAATTTCGTCAAGTCTTTTTCCATAAACACACTGTAGCGCTTCAGCCGGTAGCGATCGATGAAGAACGGGTTGGAGCCCTTCTTGGCCCCAAAACCTACCTGGTAGCCGGCGGCCTTCACTCTTGCCACCACCTCTGGATCGAAGCCCCCATACGGGTAGGCAAAATAGCGCACTTCTGCGCCAACCCGCTTCTGCATGAGATGCTTTGGCGCCACGATCTCCGCATCCAGCCGGGCAGCCCGATCCGCTGGGCTTTCGTTCACCGGGGGCACGGCAAGATTACTGTGGGTCTTAGAATGGGCCTCCACATCGAAGCCCTCGGCCTTCAGCTCGCGCACCTCGTCCCAGGAGAGGGCGTGCTTCCCTCCTCCAATGAAGTCGGTATAGATGAAGAAGGTGGCCGGAAACCCATACTTCTTTAACAGCGGCGCAGCGACGGTCTTCGCCGATTTGTATCCATCGTCGATGGTAATGACCACCGCTTTCTTCGGCAGCGGCTGTTCATACCGTAGGAAGCGGTCCAGTTCATTCAAGGTGATCCCGACGTACCCGTTCTCTTTCAAATAGCGGAGCTGCTGCTCAAACAGCTCTGAAGTGATAGCGAATCGGCTCTTACTGACTTGCTCGATATCGTGGTACGTGAGAATCGGCACCACCTGATGCCCTTCGGCTTCGACCCCTCCTAGCCTCCTGGGGCGAAGCGGGATCACCACAACATCCCCCGCCTTGATTGGCGCCACGCCCCTGAACTCGGTGATCATCCAGGCCCGTTCGACGCCCTTCAGGTATTTTCTGGCCAGGCTCTCTGCCGTGTCGCCTTCACGAGCCTCGACGACGACAAAATCTTCGGCTGTTCCGGAGACCTCCCTGGCTTCCTTGACCTCCTGCAGCGCAGGGGCACATGCCGAGAACAGCAGGATGCACCCCACCGGTAGAAGCAGACTAGGTCTCATGGGGCTCCTCCGACATTGAGGGCTCTTTCTTCCCGACGAGAGAAAACACCTCTAGCGATTCGGCCTTTCCCTTAACCTGCAGCGGAGGCAGGGGCTTCACTTGCAGCCGTCCAACGGCGGGCTGCAGCGCCGCTCGGCTGATCAATATCTCCCCTGCCTTGGCGGCGCCGGTGAGTCGCGACGCCACGTTGACCGCATCACCGACGACGGTATACTCCATCCTGGCGGCCGATCCCACGGTCCCGGCAACGACTTCACCCCGGTTAATTCCAATTCCGACCACCACCGGGTCCTTCCCCTCGCTCAGCAGCTTCTGGTTGAACGCCTCGACGCCAGACTGAATCTCGAGAGCAGCCAGAGCGGCGCGGTATGCCTGGTCGGGTTGTAGAGCCGGGGCCCCGAAGATCGCCATGATCGCGTCACCGAGGAACTTATTGATGAAGCCTCCGTTGCGAATGATCGCCTCCGTTGCCAACCCGAAGAACTGATTCAGCATCTCAATAACGACACTGGGGGGTGTATGCTCCGCATAGGGAGTGTACCCCCGGATATCCACGAAAAGGACCGTCACCTCACGCCGGGTCGCCTCAAGCCAGGGCCCGGCCGCGCTTTTAAAGATCATCTCGGCGATCTCTGGACTCACATACCGCCCAAAGGAGTCTTGGAGCAGCTCCTTCTTGCGCAACCCCTCGGCCATCTCGTTGAAGGCAACGCCCAGATCGGTCAGCTCATCCCGCCCCTGCCCTACGCTAAGCGGCGGCAGGCGATGTTGGAAGTCTCCCTGCCCGAGCACCCTGGTTCCCTCCACCAGCAGACGGATCGGGCGTGAGAAGATGATGCTGGTGTACAGCGAGGTCCCCATTCCCAGCCCGATGATGCCGGTCATCAGGGCAAAGATGAACAGGCGGGCATCGCGGAGGCTCCGCCGCAGCCCTACCTCGCTCAGCCCGAGCTGGGCCCGGCCAAGCTGCTTTTTCTGGAATCGCACCGGGGCAACGAACTCCAGAAGCTCCCCCTTTTCCCCGGTGGCTGAAGGCAAGAGGACCCGGCCGATCTGGGGAAGATCATTGTGGGCAAGGACGACCTGGTGAGAGTCCATGATAGCAGCGTAGGCCACGTCCTTGTTGTTTTTCGTTTCTTCTACGAGTGAGTTCAGGGCCAGCTCGTCGCGCTCTAACAGCGGCGTGGAGGCGTTCTCCGCCAAGTGCTGGATAAGGGCTTGCCCCCTGGCGGTCAGCTCCTCCCGAAAGAGTCGCGCCTGCCGCCCCAGCACCACATAGCCAATCACCGCTGTGGTCAGACAGATGACCGAGGTGATCAGAATGGCAAGTTTGACGAGCAGAGGAATGCGCTTATTCTGAAGGAACCGTATCTTCGGCACCTCAGCCTTCATGCCTGACCCATCTACCCTTCTGCCGCCTCGAGATACCGTGGAACGTTTTGTCCTCCCATCGGCGGTTCAGCGAGACTCATCATACCAACCTTCGCCGACATCAGGTCCTCAATTGACATGGCGGGCCGAGATTCGTCTTCCGACACTCTACCTTCGGTTTGACAAGCCATCTTACCATGCTCCCGATCGGAAACGACGCCACCTCGGATCGCTTTGGGCCTGCCCCTCGCCGCCTCGTCTTTCGAGGATCGAGCAACCTAGCGCAGTGAACAGGTCAGGCCATATCATACGACACTGATCAAGTCAAGCGGTTTTGATGCCTGGCTGGTCAGTCCGGCGAGAGCCCGCCACGCCCAGCAGGACGAACTCCAGCAGTCGAATGGTCGCTCTCGTACTTGCACAGATATTGCCACCGAGTGAAAGGCCAGTTGGATCTCGAAGAGACAAGTCTTCAGGAGAAAGGCGAAAGGGCGATCCAGGAAGTCCCGGGAGCTGGAGCCTTGCTGCTCAATGCGGCCGCCACCATGCGGCGTCTCCTGCCCGTAGGGGTTATTCTCCCGATAGGCGAAGAGGCCACCGCCCCCCCCTACCCGCTCATCGGTACGGTCTGCTGTGCGCGCCCTGACCTCGCAACAAGAGTTGGAGAACCTCGGCCAAACTGGCCCTCTGAGGCTTTTCAAGTGATTGCAGAGGACAGACCGATCCGGTGCCTACCTTACCCAGCTCTTACAGGGAAATGCTTGCAAGTCTCAAAGGTTGAGGAGAGAACCGGGGGCGTTTGGAGAATGGGCTAGGACGGGGACCTCCGGGGGGAAGCGGAGGCCCCCATCCTTAACCCTGTGGACGCGACGAGCGTGTTGGGGAAATGGTCGCCGGTTGGACGACCCTGCGACCCTCACGGTGTCGGAGACAACCGATCGCAGCAATCACCACCAACGACCAGGGGAAAAGCAGCAGTACCGTGATGGCTGTCGGGTACATGTGGAACCTCGGTGACTGGATCGTAGATTATGTTACTCGACAGACCCGAGTACGCACGGATTAAAAGCAACTGGCGTGCCAGACCAGCCCCCGGTCCCCTAGACTTCCCTCAGAGGAAAAAATCTGGCCCAATGCTATGATTTTATTCGGCTAAAGAGGGATTAAGCAGGAGGGGCGCACCTGGGGCCTTTCATTCAGGGATCTGCAGATAGTACCTAATTAGATACATTCTAGAATCAAAAGGGGTACGAAGAACCCGGGGCGCATGGCCGCCTAAGACCCGTCTTTCTCGCTGGAGCGCAGGCCCGGCCTGATCCCAAGCAACCGGACAAGCTTGGCCAGGTACGTACGCTGAAGTCCGAGGAGTTCCGCCGCCCTGGTCTGATTGCCCTGGGACTGCTTGATCGCGTCCTGAATCATCCAGCGCTTGAACTCCTTAACAGCCTCGTGGAACCCCTTTCCCCGGAACGGTTCTCGGCGAAGGCCAGAGATGATCTGGGGCGGCAGGTCGTCCAGGCCGATCTGGTCCCCCGTGCTCAAGACCATAGCCCGCTCGATGACGTTCTCTACCTCGCGCACGTTTCCCGGCCAATCATGGGCGATCAGGCTGTCCAGCGCTTCCCGGGTCAGTCGCTTCATGGGCTTCTTCAGCTCCCCGGCGTACTTTCGCAGGAAGTGATCGATCAAGGCCGGGATATCCTCTTTCCGCTCCCTCAGCGGCGGCAGTTTGATACTGACGACATTAAGCCGATAGTAGAGGTCCTCCCGGAAGCGACCCTCCTTCACGACCTGTTCGAGATCGCTGTTGGTGGCGGCGATGACGCGGATGTCGGCCTTGATCGAACGGGTTCCCCCAACCCGCTCGAACTCATGGTCCTGCAGGACCCGAAGCAGTTTCGTTTGTATGCTTGCTGGGACCTCCCCGATTTCGTCAAGAAATACCGTGCCGCGATCGGCGATCTCGAACTTCCCTCTCTTTAATTGGTGGGCACCCGTGAAGGCCCCCTTCTCGTGACCGAACAGCTCGCTTTCCAGCAACTGCTCCGGGATGGCCACGCAGTTCACGACAGTGAACGGATAGTTCGCCCGAGGACTCCACTGATGAATTCGTCTGGCCAAGACTTCTTTCCCTGTCCCGCTTTCCCCCAACAGCAAGATCGTCGAATTGCTTCCTGCAGCGCGATGCGCGAGCTGGAGCAGGCTTTTCATAGCTGGATTTTCTGTGACGATCTCGACCTGGCGACCCTCGATCTCTGTCTGCAAGAATCGATTTTGCGCTCGCAGGGACTCTCGCTCGAAAGCCTTGTCCAGGACGATCTCTAAATGCTTCGGATCGACCGGTTTAGTGATGAAGTCGTAGGCCCCTTGCTTCATGGCTTCCACGGCAGTTTCGATGGTCGCGTGCGCGGTCACGACGATCACCGTAGTCTCCAGTCCTTCGCGCTTCAGCGACTTGAGGACGTCGATTCCGGACATCTTCGGCATCTGCAGGTCCAGGAGCACAACCGAAGGTATCTCCCGGCGGATTTGCTCCAGGGCCTCGGCCCCGCTGGACGCGACAAGGGCCTGGAAGTTCATGAACCGTAATCGACTCTCAAGGATTTTCCTGGCCGATGGATCATCATCGACGATCAGAACTTTTGCTCGGTACTCCCCCATCTCCCCTCACCCGCGCTGCCACAGGTACGGCACGCACTAGTGAATCCGTGATCTGCCAGCATACTCGCGACGACCTCCACAATGATCAGTATGATGCTTGCGAGGAGTTTGCCGATCCGGCGGGTGTCGGCCATCATAGGAATTGTTGAGCACTTACCGACCACCCCTTTCTCTTGGTTCCCCCAAGAGAGCGGACGGTGACCCCGGACCCCCACGGGCTCTCCTCAACGCAAGCGCTCATGGGCCTATGAACCTTCTAATTATCTCCAAGAGGTCTCGCGGCCGGAAGGGTTTGGCGATGTACCCGTCACAACCGGCCTCGAGGGCCAGCCGGTCATCGCCGCTCAGGGCAAAAGAGGTGATGGCGATGACCGGGATGTGCGCAAGCGCTGGGTCGGCCTTGATCATGCGGGTAACCTCAAGGCCGGAAAGCTTCGGCAACTGAACATCCATCAGGATAAGATCGGGGTGCCGGCGCGCCAATGCATCGAGCGCCGCCTCCCCATTCTGGGCCTCCACGAGCTCATAATTGTTCTTTGACAGAAGGTCTCTGACAATCTTCCGATTGTACTCGTTGTCCTCGACATGCATGATCAGTTTCCCACTCACGACGCGCCCTCCCCCTGCGTCCTGAGAGGGATCCTGAAGTAAAACACCGATCCCTGTCCGACCTGGCTTTCCGCCCAGATGGCCCCCCCATGCAATTCGACCAACCGCTTGGCGATGCTGAGTCCTAAACCGCTCCCGCCGTATTCCCGAGTGATGGAGCTATCGACCTGGCGAAACTCACTGAAAATATTCTCCAGCTCCTCAGCCAGAATGCCGATCCCGGTGTCCGTCACGGCGATTTCAATCTGCTCGCTCGCGCTCGCCGTTCCAGGTCCCAGGTTCCAGGTTCCAGGCCTTGAACCCGGAACTTGGAACTCGGAACTCGGAACGGCCTTCGCGGCGACAGTCACGGAACCGCCGGCCGGGGTGAACTTGATGGCGTTGCCTACCAGGTTCATCAGCACCTGAGTAAGTCGCTTGCTGTCGCCGAACGCCGGCGGCATATCCTCGTTAACCTGGCTGTTCAGCTCGAGCTGCTTTTCTGCTGCCAGCGATCGGGTCGCAGAAAGAACGGAGTCGATCAATTCCTGAACAGAGTATTCGGACAGGTTCAACGGCATCCGCCCGGCTTCGATCTTGGAGAGATCCAGTACATCGTTAATGAGCCTGAGCAATTGCCGACCGTTCGTATGGATGTCTTCGATCGACCCCCGCAAGTCCTCCGGAACCTCCCCGTAGACCCCGTCGATGATCAGCTCGGTAAACCCCAAGATCGCGTTCAGGGGCGTCCGCAGCTCGTGGCTCATGTTGGCCAGAAACTCCGATTTGTGACGGCTTGCCCGCGCGAGCTGGCGGTTGGCCTCTTCCACCTCTTGGAAAAGCTGGGCGTTTTCGATCGCCACTGCGGCCTGAGAGGCGAAGATGCGGAACAGGTCGAGCCGGGGAGCGATCGGCTTTCGACTCACGGCGTTATCGGCGGCGAAGACTCCAACGGATCGGCCTCGAGAGATCAGCGGTAAGACCACGAAATCCCGTGAGCGCAGCATTGCAAGCTTGTCGTATGGAGGTTTTACCCGAAGCTCTGGCGGAACCGCGGGCAGACCCTCGACGATGATTTCAACCCGATCCCGGTAAGCCCGCGCCAAGGCGGGCACCTCATCGGAGATTGGAACGCGGACTGCTCTGGGCAACGACGGGGCAAATCCAGCGGCAGCAGCCATATCGAGATAGATCTCCTCCTGGTCCGGGAGCCAGACGATGATTCGATCGAGCCCGATGACTTCATGCACCCCTTTCAGGATCAGGTTCAAACGCTCCGACAAGGGCAGCGGCTCCTGCATCGAAACGCCGAGATGGTACAGTTCTCGCAGTTGGGAGGTCCGCTCTCGAATCCGATCTTCCAGGCTCCGGTTCAGGTCCCTCAACTCTGCAGCCACGCGCTCCCGCTCATCGAGGGTTCGTTTCAAGGCCTTTGCCATCTCGTTGTAGGTTTTCGCCAAAGTCCCGATTTCGTCGCGAGAGGTGACAGGGATTTCCTGATCGAGCTTTCCTTCGGCCATCCTCGCGGTCGATTCTGTCAGCCGGGTGATCGGCTGGGTGATCCTCCGGGAGAGGGCGTAGGCGGCGAGGGTGCCTGCAGCTAGGAGGACAATAGAGAGGATGACCCACAGCTTGATCAGGTAAGATGAGTGGGCATCGATGTTCCGCAGCGAGAGGCCCACCCTGGCAATCCCGATGACCCGAATCCGATCTTCACCGGGCGCTTGACCCGGCCTGGGCATCCCGAAAAATTGTTCCTCGACCAGTCGGACCTCAGCCGAAATGATCGGAGCATAAAACTCCAGGAATGACTCGCCCCCTGCGCCGCGGATGGTTCTCTTAACAGGTTGCCGGTCGGCCAAGATGCGTGTGCGGACCTCCTCGCTCAAGGCCTCGGCGATTGATGCCGAGCCGGGCTCGGCTCGGACCAACGCCCTGCCTCCACTGACCAGGCGCCTGCCAGCATCGGTATAAATAAAGACATAGGCTACGTCCTCTTCACCAGTGATCCCGCGAAGCGAGGCATTCAGGAGCCGCTCGTCCTCGCTGAAGACACCCAGCTCGCCGCTGGCGGCTATATCGCCGGCCAGAGCCTTTCCCCGCTTGACGAACTCGCGCCGCAGCAATTGGTTATGCTGGTAGAGCGATATCCCACCGAAGAGGACACAGAGCGCCAGGATCATCGGAATGATCGACAACAGGACCCTTGTCCTGAATCTGGTCACCCGCCCCATCACCATCCTCTTGCCCCTTAGCAACCTTTGGATTCCGTTGGGACTATCGGATCACCACGTCGGCCTGGTCGATGATCTCCTTCGGGATCTGCAAGCCGAGCTTGCTGGCGGTCTTCAGATTCACAGTCAGTCTCACCTTTCTCGCTGTCGTGAATGGTATCTCTTCAGCGCTTCTTCCCGCAAGGATCTCGTTCGCCAACTCACCGGCCTGGCTCCCTATGTCCCGACCGCTTTCAAAGGAAAGGCCGAGGAGGGCACCCATCCTGGCCTGATTTTCCGAGAGGCCCAGAACCGGGATCTTGTTCCGGAAGGAGAAGAGCAGCATGTACTGGACCGACTCCGGTGCCAGAACGGTTAGGTCCGGCAATATCCAGAGGGCATCGATCTCACCTTGCATCGCATCGAGGGCGGCGAAGGAGTCCTTGGATGAAGCGATGGCCTTTGTGACAAGCCTGACGCCCTGATCGCGGGCGATCCGTTCGGCCTGCCTAACCAGGAATCCGGTCTTCGAGGGATCGTAGATGACACCGATTCTCTTCACCTGGGGGGACACCCCTTTCAGCAGAGCAATCTGCTGCTCGATGGGAACGTTCATGCTGGCACCAGTGATGTTGTGGGCTTCTTGTCCGATCACTGTCGTGGGGTTCAGCACCATGGCGAAGACAACTGGGATGTCCCGGATCTCCTCGACCACAACCTGCAAGGCCCAGATACCTATGGCAAGAATGAGGTCGGGCTTGGGACCGGACTTGAGCCGTGCCAGGAACTTCTGCCCCTTCTGGAAATCTCCCTCCATATCGTATTCGGAGATAATAGGTCGGCGGGAAATGCTCTTGAACCCTTCCAACACCTCATTATAGACATCGACATCAGCGCTCTTGAGAGCAACGATCTTCGCCGCCTCTCCAGGCAATGGGAAGGACGCGACGGCAGCCAGGAGCAAGACTGCCGAGACAAAGCGGATCATTCGAGTTGGCAGGATTGGCATTCAGGAGATCCCGAGAATTTAAAAGATATACTCGATCCCTACCGTGGGAATGAAATCCGCTCGAAGGCCGCTATTTTTGTCGAGCGGAATTTGCACGTTCGCTCGGAGGATCAATGATTGGATCGGATTCCATTTCACACCCAGCGATAGGTCGACGATATGGTCGCCGGTTCCACTCCCGTCAGGCTTGTGGCGACCGATCACGTCGGCGCCGAAGGTCAACTCTGACAAGAGGCGCGCGTCGAAGCCAAGGGCATACCTGATGGTGTTCTGCTGGGTGTCCTTGGTGTCGATCTCGTAGCCGAGGTTGATGTGAGGGGTGAACCATCGCCCATAGGTTTTGGAGGCCACGAGGAGGCCCGTCAGATTCGTCCCGCCGGTTCCCAGGAGCCGTTGCTCATCCCCCGTCGGCAGCTTCATTTCGACCAGGAAAGCCAGGTCCGGAATGAGGCCGTCGTAGTTCCGCAAGAAGTTGTATTTCGTTCGAAGGATGATGTCCCCGAGGCCGGTCTCATCGCCACCTCCGGAGGCGTCTGGTTGGGTGGAGTTGGGCCCGAACCGGTGGATCGGGAGGTCGCCAATCTTGGTGCCACCGGGATTGCCGAACTGATCGAAAATCCCAGCATGGGCCTTGGCGATGAGGCGGATATGGGTCACGGGGACGACGAATCCCACATCCCATTCAGAGGTGAGGCCGTAGGTCGCAATGAGGGCGAAGATATCCTCAGTGAGATCGACCTTCAGGTTGGCCTTGATGATGTCGCAGCGAGCCAGAAGTAAGCGACTGCTGGGATCGCAGCCCTCGTTCACATCGTTGCGCCGGAAGACCAGCTCCAGATCGTTCAGATCTTTTCCCTGCAGCTTCGTGAAGTTGACCCGAGTATAGGTGAAGGTCACGTCGAGCTTCCGCGCGCCAAGCGTCGTGGCGCGCTCCGTGAGCAAGGGGCCGAGGCTTTCGGTGGTCCGCTCTGGGATGCCGCGTTCGATGTCGAAGGTGAAACCAGCTACTGAAGAGTTGAACGAGGGCACCCCTATGGCCGAAGTCAACTGGTTATTGAGCTGGTCAAGTCCCTGGAGGGATGATGCCTGGAAGCGAGTTTCCACAGGGAAAAAGGGGCTCGGTTCGACGCGAATCCCTTGGGGGCCGTAGAGATTCTTGATGGTGTCCTTGAGATCCCCACCGTCAGCGAGGCCCGTGAACCATCCACCCCACAGGATCAGCAGAATAGCGGCAACGGCTCGGAGGCGCAAGGTCATCGACACTCCCCGGATAAACGCATTGGTGATCGCCCCCCTGCCTCTTTCTCCCGTAGGGCAGAGCAGATGGACAAGCTTGGCGAGGCACCTACTAAAAATCGAGCAAGCGATATCATACCAGAGAAGGCAGAGTCAAGTCTTTTCCCACGGTTTTGTCCCCTGGAATCGCCCATCTGCAAAGACATTTTAGGGCCCGACCGCAGAGCGTCCTGCGGCGAATCTGCCCAACTTGACAGGGCAATTTCTCTTTACAATTTGCGAGCCCATGTGCTATTTTCGCTACGCGGAAAGGGGGGGTGTATGTCCGGGCATTCTAAGTGGGCGGGCATCAAACATAAAAAGGCCAAGGTGGACGCCCAGCGAGGGCGTATCTTTACAAAGGTGATCAGAGAGATCACCATCGCGGCCAGGGTGGGCGGCGGCGACCCGGTTGGAAATCCTCGCCTTCGACTCGCCATCGACAAGGCCAAGGCAGTAAACATGCCCCAGGACAACATCCAGCGCGCCATCCAGAAGGGGACAGGTGAGCTCCCCGGTGTCTCTTACGAGGAGTATGTGTACGAAGGGTACGGGCCGGGCGGGGTCGCCGTCCTGCTGGAGGTGCTTACCGACAACAAGAACCGCACCGCCCCGGAGATCCGGAAGATCTTCGCCAAACACGGAGGGAACCTGGGCGAATCTGGATGCGTCGCCTGGATGTTTGAAAAGAAGGGGCTGATTCAGGTTGAAGCCGCTAGGACTGATGAGAACCGATTGTTTGGGGTCGCGATAGAGGCGGGCGCCGAGGATGTCCGCCAGTCAGACAACCTCTTCGAGGTCATCACCGCGCCCAAAGACCTCGAGCGGGTCAAGGAATCCCTGGCAAAGGAGAAGATCGAGATAGCCGAGGGTGAGGTGACTATGCTCCCGCAGAGCACTGTGAGGCTCGAGGGAAAACAGGCTCATCAGATGCTGCAGTTGATGGAGGAGCTCGAAGAGCACGACGACGTCCAGAACGTTTACGCCAACTTCGACATCCCCGAAGAGATCATGGCGGCGATGACCGGCTAGGTCGGATCGCTCGATGACGCCGATGGGAGTCACGTGCTGGTCTTAGGGGTCGATCCGGGGGCCAGCGCCACCGGCTACGGGATGGTGGCTCGCAGCGACGGTGTACTGCGAGCCGTCGAATACGGCAGCATCACCACCTCATCCACAGACCCGTTCCCTTCCCGCCTGCAACAGATCTTCGCCCGTCTGGCGGAGCTGATCCGTCGCCATCAGCCGGACTGGGCGGCCATCGAAACTCTTGTCTTCGCGAAAAATGTGCAAAGCGCCTTCAAGCTGGGCCAGGTGAGAGGGATCGCCCTCCTGGCCGCTGCCCAAGGCGGGCTGGCCATCGCAGAGTACACGCCGCTGCAAGTGAAAAGCGCTGTAACAGGCTATGGCGCTGCGGGCAAAGGCCAGGTCCAGCGGATGGTCCAGACGCTTCTAGCCCTCCGCGAGGCACCGCGCTCGTTTGACGCCGCCGACGCCCTGGCCATTGCTATCTGTCACCATCATTCGGCCGGGCTCCGACACCTATCGAGAGGCAGAGGACGGTGATCGCTCAACTCCGCGGGCGGCTGGTGTCCAAGGTCCCCGGGCAGATTGTGATCGATGTGAACGGGGTCGGCTACCAGGTTTTCATCCCCCTCTCGACGTACTATCAGCTTCCGGCAATCCAACAGGAGGTTTTCCTTCGTGTCTATACCCATGTCCGCGAGGACGCAATCCACCTCTATGGATTTCATACCCTGGAGGAAAGGGCGACCTTCGAGCTGCTGACAGGGGTCTCCGGGATCGGGCCCCGCCTCGCATCGAACATCCTGTCAGGGATTTCCGTGGAGGAGTTCATCCCGGCCATCCTGGAGGGCGACCTTGCAAGGCTGAAGGCGATTCCTGGAGTGGGCAGGAAGACAGCGGAGCGGGTCATCTTAGAATTGAAGGACAAGGTCCTGGAGGTGCCTCGAGCGCGTCCGCTGGTGGCGGGACGGCAGCCGGGCCCGGAACGAGACCAGACAATCGAAGATGTGGTCTCTGCGTTGCTGAACCTGGGCTGCAGCCGGAAGGAGGCCTCGAGGGTGGCGGAATCGGCCCGGGAAACCATGGGGAGCGAAGCGGACTTTGAAAAGCTCGTCAAGCAAGCCCTGAAAAACCTCTCCGAGGGGACGGGGAAGAGGGCATGAGCGTGACAGAGAAGCGTGGGGAGAGTGGTCCGGAGCGGGTGACGACCCGGCACCTCCAGGGCGAGGATCAGCAGCTCGAGCAGAGCCTGCGCCCGGTGGCCTGGGATGACTATGTCGGTCAGGAGAAGGTGAAGGCGAACCTCCAGGTTTTCATCCAGGGGGCAAAGGCACGAAAGGAGGCCCTGGACCACCTGCTGTTCTATGGCCCGCCCGGCCTTGGCAAGACCACCCTCGCATTTATCATTGCCTCGGAGATGGGGGTGAATATCCGGCCCACCTCCGGGCCGGTGATGGAAAGGCAGAAAGACCTGGCGGCGATTCTCACCAATCTTCGCGAACGGGATGTCCTGTTCATCGATGAGATCCACCGGCTGAACCCGCTCGTGGAGGAGGCGCTCTACCCGGCGATGGAGGACTACAAGCTGGACCTGATCATCGGTCAAGGTCCCAGCGCTCAGATCTTCCCGCTCAACCTACCTCGCTTTACATTGATCGGGGCCACGACGCGTGCAGGGCTCCTGACCTCGCCTCTGCTGAACAGGTTTGGGGTGGTCCTACGCCTAGACTTTTACGATGAGACGGACCTCTTCAAGATCGTCCTTCGGTCTGCAAAGATCCTTGGCGTCTCGATCATCGACGACGGCGCATGGGAAATCGCGCGACGCTCCAGAGGGACGCCCAGGGTGGCCAACCGCCTGCTCCGCAGGGTCAGGGACTTCGCGCAGGTGCTAGGGGATGGCGTCATCACACTGAAGGTCGCTCAGATGGCGCTGGAGCGGCTGGAGGTAGACACGAAGGGGTTCGACGAGATGGATCGGCGGATCCTCCAGACCATCATCGAAAAGTTCTCCGGTGGACCGGTGGGAATCGAGACGCTGGCGGTCGCCGTGGGGGAGGAGAAGGAGACGATCGAAGACGTCTACGAGCCGTTTTTAATCCAGGTCGGATACCTGGCCAGGACCCCCAGGGGCCGGACCGCCACCCGCCTGGCTTTTGATCACTTCAAGGCTTCCCCTCCGGTCGGGTTGCAGGGCGAGCTGTGGCAAGGGTAGCAGAGAAGCGGTTGAGGCTGCAGGAGGCTGAGGAGCAATGCAGGGATTCGATTCATTCGCCAAGCTGTTGATCATGTTTGGCCTCATCCTCGCCGCCGTGGGGGGACTTCTCTTTTTCATCGGTAAGATCCCGTACATCGGAAAGCTCCCAGGAGATATCTATATCCAGCGAAGGAACTTCACCTTCTACTTTCCCCTCGCTACCTCGATCCTCCTGAGCATCATCCTGACACTGCTCTTCTCCTTTTTCAGCCGCCGGTGAGTGGACCCGGCGCCGTTTGGGGACTCCTCGCCTGTGCCCATTTCTCTCCGAACAACCGATTTTGACTACGCGCTACCCCCCGATTTGATTGCCCAGGTCCCTGCCCCAGCGCGTGATCACTCGCGGCTCCTGATCCTCGATCGGACCACAGGCAGCCTGCGGCATCGGATCTTCCGCGACCTGGCTGAGCACCTTGTTCCAGGAGACCTTCTAGTCCTCAACGAGGCCAAGGTGCTCCCCGGCAGGCTTTTCGGCCAGTCAGAGCACCAGCATGCCGTCGAGCTCCTGCTGCTTCAAGAAATCGCTACAAACTGCTGGGAGGCGCTGATCAAGCCCTCCCGAAGGGTTCGGGCCGACGAGCGCCTCGTCCTGGCCGATGGAAAGATCGAGGCCGAGGTACTGGAGAAGCGCGGAGAGGGGCGCCATCTGCTCCGGATAGCGTACGACGGAAGACCGCGTGACCTCTTGTTGCAATTCGGGCGGATGCCGCTTCCGCCCTACATCAAAAGACAGGGTACAGGGTTTACGGTTCAGGGTTTAGGGAAAGACCGCGCAAGCTCGCTGGACCCTATACCCTCTACCCTAGACCCTGAGCTTCTGGATCGCGAACGATATCAGACAGTGTATGCCAAGCATGAGGGGGCAATCGCTGCCCCGACCGCGGGCCTCCATTTCACGCCAGAGCTAATCGAGACGTTGAAGAGCCGGGGTATCGCATTCGCCGCTGTTACCCTTTATGTCGGGCCAGGGACATTTCGCCCTGTCCGGGTGGAACAGGTTGACCGGCACCGGATGGAGCCAGAGCGCTACATCATTCCCGAGGAGACAGCCTTGGCGATCAAGGCCGCAAAGAGAGAAAATCGAAGGGTCATCGCGGTCGGCACCACCACAGTCCGGGCCCTGGAGCATGCCGAAAGCTCTGGCGATGTGGGAGCCGGAGCCGGCATGGCCGATATCTTCATCTATCCAGGCTATCGCTTCAAGGTCATCGATGCGTTGATCACCAACTTTCACCTGCCCCGCTCGACCTTGCTGATGTTGGTGTCAGCATTTGCCAGTCGGCACATAATCCTGGCAGCCTATCGCGAGGCCATCGCCCAGCGCTACCGTTTCTACTCCTACGGCGATGCCATGTTGATTGCGTGAGAGGGCGAAAGGAAAGCTCGTGACCTTTGACTTATTAAAGATCGATCCCGTGACAGGGGCACGGCGAGGGCGCATGACAACACCCCACGGCACGGTGGAGACCCCTGTCTTCATGCCGTGCGGGACGCAGGGGACCGTCAAGGCGCTCTCGCCAGACGAACTGGAGGCCGAAGGGGTGCAGTTGGTGCTGTGCAACACCTATCACCTCTATCTGCGTCCCGGCCATCGGCTCATCGAGGAGCTGGGCGGCCTGCATCGATTCATGGCGTGGCCCGGCGCCATCCTTACCGACAGCGGCGGATACCAGGTCTATAGCATGGCCTTGCTGCGCCGAATCTCGGAGGAAGGGGTTCTCTTCAAGTCTCACCTCGATGGATCACAGCATTTTCTCTCGCCGGAGCTGGCCATCGAAGTCCAAAAAGCCCTCGGAGCTGATATCGTGATGCCCCTGGACGAGTGCGCGCCCTATCCTTCAGCTATTGACGATCTCCAGAGATCCGTGCAATTGACACTTCGGTGGGCAGAACGCTCCCGGGTAGCGCATCCTGATGGCGAGCCAGCGCTTTTCGGCATCATCCAGGGCGGAACTGACAAGGCATTACGGGAGAGGGGCGCGGAGGTCTTGCAGCGGATCGGGTTTGAGGGCTACGCGCTGGGCGGACTCAGCGTCGGCGAGCCCAAAGAGGCGATGTACGAGATAGTCGCCCACACTACTCCGCTTTTGCCCGCCGATCGACCTCGGTATCTGATGGGGGTCGGAACCCCGGAGGACTTGGTGGAAGCTGTGGCGCGGGGGGTGGACATGTTCGACTGCGTCCTGCCGACCCGGCATGGCAGGACCGGCAGCCTGTTCACCAGCCAGGGCCCGATCAACATCAAAGGTGCCCGGCATGCCAGTGACGAGCGGCCCCCGGATCCTGCCTGCGACTGTTACACCTGCCAACACTTCTCCCGCGCCTATCTCCGACATCTATTCGTGGCGGGAGAGATCCTTGGACTCCGCCTGAATACGCTCCACAACCTCCATTTCTATCTGACGCTCATGAAGCAGATCCGCCAGGCTATTGAAGATGGGACCTTCACCGCATTCCGGACAGGTTTCCTCGAAAGGACGCGTGCGCTGGGTCTGAACGAAACCGCGGCATAACGTTAGACACTTAAGGGGAGGATCAAATATGGGAATTGCGCAGGCAGCAGGGGGGATTCCTGGTGGGGGAGGACCTGGGGGCGGGTTTACGGCCTTCATCCCTCTGCTCTTGATGTTCGCTGTCTTTTATTTCTTGCTGATCCGCCCGCAGCAGAAGAAGTCGCGGGAGCTCAAAGAGATGCTCAATACCCTCAAGACCGGGGATCAGATCGTGACGTCGGGGGGGCTATACGGAACGATCATCGGGTTCGGGGAGGACAATCGGGTCAAAGTCAAGATCGCCGACAACGTTAAGGTTGACATCGCCAGGAGCGCTATTTCAGGCAAGGCAGCCGGACCGATCGAGGGCGGGAAAGGGAAGGGCGATTAGTGCCGTTCCAACTATTTACGCCGAAACAGTGAGGCTTCAGTGAAAGAGACGTATGTGCTGCATACCTCTCTGCCATTCGCCGCAACAAGTTGGAACGGCATTAGGATATCGCTTCTAGAATGGCGACCTTCAGGTACTGAGTCTCCCTGACATTGAGCAAGACTGGATGATCCTGAGCCTGGGTGCGGACCTCGATGAGTCGAAAGCGGCGATGGGCGTCGGTGGCCGCCTCTGCCAGCATCTCGCGGAACAACTCAGCCGGCAGATGATATGAGCAGGAGCAGGTGATCAGGATTCCTCCCTCACGCAGAAGTTTCATGGCCCGAAGGTTGATCTCCTTGTAGCCTCGCAAGGCGCTCTCGAGCGCCTCTTTCCCCCTGGTAAAGGCGGGCGGATCCAAGACGATCAGGTCGAATCGCTTCCTATTCCGATCCATTGATCGAAGCTCGTCGAACGCATTTCCTTCCACAATACTCACCATCTCCCTAAATCCGTTCAACTCGGTGTTCCGCACAGCGAGGGCCGCTGCATCCGTGGAGAGTTCAACGCCCAACACCGACTTCGCCCCTGCGGCGGCTGCGTGCAGACCGAAGCCGCCGGTATAGCAGAAGGCGTCTAGAACCTCGCGCCCTTCGGCAAACGATCGCAGTCGCAAGCGGTTTTCACGCTGGTCCAGGAACAGGCCGGTCTTCTGGCCAGCGGCAATATCCACCCAGAACCGCACTCCTCCTTCTGAGATCTGGAATACTGTGTCGAATTGCCCGTAGAGGAATCCGCTCGTCCGGTCGAGCCCCTCAAGCTGTCGGGCGGGCGCGTCATTGCGCGCGTAGATTCCGCGGGGCCGCAAGAGCTCAAGAAGGAGGTTCACGACCGTGTTACTGAGCGCCTCTATCCCCGCCGTCAGGAATTGGACCACCAGGATCTCCCCGTACCGATCGACGATCAGGCCAGGAAGGAGGTCGGCCTCGCCGAAGACGAGTCGATAGGCCTCGGAATCGCCTGCCCATCGTTTCCGCAGGTCGATGGCGGATTGAACGCGGCGGCGCAGAAACGCCTCGTCGATCGCCTCCTCCTGCCAGGTGAGGAGGCGAACCAAGATCTGGGAATGGGGATTGATGTAGCCGCGGCCGACGAACCGGTCCCGGGCGTCCCGGACCTCTACCAGGTCACCGGGGGCTGGGCCTCCCTCAATCCGGTGAACCTCCCCCTGATAGATCCAGGGATGTCCGGCTAGGGGCCGCCGCTCCCTTCCCTTGTGCAGGGCGACCCGCATCATTACTGGACCTCGCACCTCGCACTCCGCACTTCGCACCTCCATCCTTTACGGTTTCTCCACCGTCACGATCCTAGTGGAGCCGCACCGCAAGAACTTCCCCAACGCCAGATCTAGCTTCATCACGAGCCTAAAGAAGACGTCGAAGTGAGGCGCCTCCTCTCTCCGACGAAAAAGGAGCGAAGGGGGGATCAGCATCGTCATGATGTTCATGCTTCGTACTTCTACAATCCTCAGATTGTGGGCTCGCAAGAGGCGCCGCATCTCTGGCCAGGTGAAGGTCTTAAACTGCATCCCCTTCCACTTCCGCAGGTGCCCGCCACGGGTCGTCATCGCCAGCCACAGCTCGTTCGGAAGGTAGAGCAAGTCTGGGCACCATTTGGAATCAACCTCGAACGAGATGAGGCCACGGGGGGCACAGACCCGCACCATCTCTCTCAGAACCACATCCACGGCAGTAAAGTTATGGCCGACGACATCGCCATAGGCCAAGACAGCTTGCGCATACCCGTCTTCAAAGGGGAGCTTGGTGATGTCGCCGGTCACGAAGTTGACGTTGGACGACGCCTCGCAGCGCTTCCGGGCCACCTCGATCATCCGCTCGGAGATATCGATTCCGATTACCCGGCCTGCCCGTCGGGCGAGCAGGATCGTCTGTTTCCCTGTCCCACACCCGAGGTCGAGCGCCAGGCCATGTGGCCTGGCGCTTGCCATGCGCCGCACACACTCACGGTAGACCTGGTAACACGAGGCGAAGTAGAACTGGTCCTCGAGCTGGTCGTACTCCAGCTGCATGGCATCGTAGACCGCCGCCACGTGGGAGCCAACGTCACGCTGGTTCGTTTGAGAGATCATGGATCGAACGCGATGCCCTCGCGGACCAGAATTCTGGGCAGGATGGATCCGGATTCTCCGAAGGACGACTCATCGATGACTGCACTGACAGGGCCAGCCAAAGGGTCTGTCATCCCTTTGCTGCTTCTTGAGGCGGGACGTAGGCCAGGCCATGCGCTTTGGCCACGGCAGGATGAGTGACGTGGCCCAGGGCGACATTCAGCCCCAGGCAAAGCTCGGGACTCTCCGCGATGGCCCGGCGCCACCCACCGTCGGCTAGCCGTATGGCGTAAGGCAGGGTGACGTTTGTAAGGGCGAAGGTTGAGGTCCTGGCAAAGGCGCCAGGCATGTTGGCGACACAATAGTGGATGATGCCGTCCACGGTATAGACCGGATCAGTGTGGGTGGTGGGACGGCTGGTCTCGACGCAGCCCCCCTGGTCAATGGCCACATCAACGATTACCGATCCGGGTTTCATGACCTTCACCATCTCTCGCGTCACCAGCTTGGGGGTTCTGGCCCCTGAGATGTAGACAGCGCCGATCACGATGTCAGCTCGCCTCACGCACTCCTCAATACTCATCTGATTTGAAATAAGGGTGGTCACATTGTCGGGAAGGATCTCATCAAGGTAGCGCATTCGGGCCGAGTCGACGTCCAAAATATAGACCCAGGCACCCATGCCGGCAGCTACCTTCGCCGCGTTATACCCAACAGTCCCGCCGCCGAGGATCACCACCGTGGCGGGAGGGACCCCCGGTACCCCGCCAATAAGCACGCCGCGCCCGCCATGCGGAGTGGCCAAATAGTGCGCCCCAATATGCACCGCCATCCGTCCGGCGACCTCACTCATCGGCTCCAGCAGCGGCTTCCGGCCGTCCCCCGTCTCCACAGTCTCGTAGGCGAATCCCACTACCCGCCGTTTGAGCAGGACTTTGGTCAGTTCAGGCGCGGGGGCAAGGTGGAGATAGGTGAAAACCACCTGCCCCTCACGAAGCAGACCGCACTCGGGAGGGAGGGGTTCCTTCACCTTGTAGATGAGATCGGCTTCGGCGTAGATCGCCTTCGGATCGGCAGCCAGCTCCGCCCCCGCCCTGGCGTACGCCTCGTCGGGCAGGCCAGAGCCGACCCCGGCCCCTTGCTGGACCATGACCCGGTGTCCTCTTGCCCGCAAGGTCTGAACGCCGGCCGGGATGATCGCTACCCGATGCTCGGCTTCTTTTATCTCTTTGGGGATCCCAATGACCATCGCTACCGCGTCGCATTTACCCTCCCCCCAATTTGGGGGAGCGTCACAGTTAGTTCCCCCTCTCCCCAAACTGGGGAGAGGGCGCGGGTGAGGGGCGAAACGGCGCACAAAATCACGCGCCTACAGACAGTTACACATCGGGTTGGAGAATGTCAAGGATCGCGATGGGGCGGGAGGGTCGTTACTGTTGGGTAGCCCAGGCACAGCTTTTCTAGAAGATCGAGGTCAAGAAATTCAAGGCTCCTGACAACCAGCTCAGCGCCGGAGAAGTCCTGGCCCTTTGTATAATCGTTGTACACCACCGCGCAATGAAGCCCGGCCTCCTTGGCCTCTTTGAAGCCCTTCTCGGAGTCTTCGATGACCATGATTTCAGAGATGTCGAATCCGAGCTTCGCGACGCAGCGCGCATAAAGCCCGGCATCCTTCTCACCGGACTGTTTGCCGAGGATCGGGTCGAAGTAATTCAGCGCATCGAGGAGCTGAGCCTTGAGGAGCGCACGGACCTGATCTTCATCGGTAACCGACACGATCGCCAGCCGCACGCCGCGGTCGATCGCCTCGCGGATGATTCGAGCCATCCCCGGCCGCAACGGCAGATCGGCCACTCGCTTGAGGTAGATTTCCTTCTTGAGCGCAAAGAGCTCGGGCACGATCTGGTCGATCTCGGCCTCGGAGAGCGATGCCCTGGCCGAGAGCCCCAGCCGCATTCTTCTGGCGTTGCCAGGGATCTTCAGGAGTTCTTTGAACTCCTCCCACGTCCAGCGGATGTCGAACCCCATCCGCTCGAAGGCCTCGTTGCAGGCCACCAGATGTCCATCTTTCTCGGTATCGGCCAGCGTCCCATCCACATCAAAAATAACCGCCTTCAGTCTCCCCATTTCTCCCTTCGTGGTCCCAACTTCGACCGATCAACCTGTTTCTCAATCAGCCGTTCAGAGTTTTGTCATTGCGAGCGAAGCGAAGCCATCTCATTGCTTTAGATGGTCGAGGATTCTATAAAGCCCGAGAATACTTCGGTTGACTGGGTCAGCCTCGCAATGACAGTAATAGTTTCGCCGCCAAGCTACCGCCAAGAAGAAAACCGAGCCAGACCGGCGAAGTTACTTGCCCCAGTCGCGGGGATAGCGGAAGTCGCGGTCGATGGTGCGGGAGGAGACCTTGGCGATGAGGGGCAGGCGTCGCTTATACTGGGAGGCCTGGACCTTGGCAAAGACCGCCCGGACGAACCGCTCGTCGAAGCCGGCCTCGACCAGCTCGGGTAATTCGTAGCGGCGATCCACCATCAGATAGAGGACCTGATCGACTTGCTCGTAGGTGAAGCCCAGCTCCTCCTCGTCGGTCTGCCCGGCCCAGAGGTCGGCGCTCGGCTTCTTTTGCACGATGACCTCAGGAATGCCCATGTGGCGGGCCAGTTGCCGGACCTGGGTCTTGTACAGGTCGCCCAGCGGGTTGATGGCGCTGGCCATGTCGCCGTAGAGCGTGCCGTACCCCAGGAGTAGCTCTGTCTTATTGCTGGTCCCGAGGACGAGGGCTTTGAGCTTGGCCGAGTGATCGAAAAGGATGGTCATCCGCTCCCGGGCCATCTTATTCCCCCGGCGGACCTGATCCGCCTCCGGGAAGCGCTCAAAGTAAGCGTCCACCATTGAGGTGATGTTGATGACGTCTGATTGGATGCCCAACTGTTTCACCACCAGTTCAGCGTGCTCCCGGCTCTCCGGGCTGCTGGTCCGGTACGGCATCAGGAGGCCCCAGACATTCTCGGCACCAAGCGCCTCGGCACCAAGATATGCAGAGAGAGAAGAGTCCACCCCACCCGAGAGCCCGACCACCACACGACCAAATCCTGCCTTTCGAACCTCATTGACGATGAAGCCCGTCAGGATGCGCCGGAGGAGATCACAGTTCATGGAGAGATCGATCACCTGACCCCCTCGCGCCTGATCCGCTCCAGCTCTCGCAGCGTCACATCCACCCTCTCATCTCTCAGCAGCGGGTTCGCCGTCCTGGCCCGGCGAATCTCGGCGTGGTCGATGTCGGTCACCAGGATCGTCTCGCTCACGTATTCGGCTTTGGCGACCGGCTCGCCAGACGGGGCAATCACCTCGGAGCCGCCCCAGAAACAGGCCCCATCTTCGTAGCCCACTCGATTCGCGTAGAGGACATAGCAGGTGAAGAGCTGCGCGTAGGCCCGGTTAATCGTCTCCCAGGCTCTGGCGTTCGCGAATGTCTTGCCTTCTTCCAAGCCCCCTCGTCCCGGACTGCTGGAGGGGCAGATGAGAATATCCATCCCGTCGAGGGAGGCGACAAAGGCGGTGGAGGGGTGCCACATATCCTCGCAGATCAGGATTGCGGCCCGGCCGATCCCGGACCGGAATGTTCGGATCCGCCCACCCTCCGCCAGATACCGCTGCTCATCGAAAATCCCGTAGGTGGGGAGATAGACCTTGCGGTGGACGTGCGCGATCTCCCCCATGGACAGATACAGGGCGGCGTTGTAGAAGAGATGCTCGGTCGTCTCTTCGACGAGTCCGACGACGAGATCGATGCGACGACTTAGATCTCTGAGCCTGCCGAGGATGGGGCTGGTCAAGGGAAGGGCAACGGATGAGACGATATCCTTGAGGAAATACCCGGTCAGGCTCAGTTCGGGGAAGACCAGGAGGCGGGCACCGCGACTGATCGCCTCTTCAGCCGTCTTCTCGTGCAAAGCCAGGTTCCGCTCCAGGTCGCCGAGGGCGGGGCTGATCTGGGCAAGAGCGATCGTCTGTCTGCTCACGCGATTCCACTCCTCACATCAGAAGAAGTCAGGCCACGGTAGATCTCTTCCATGGCGGGCGACGGGGCTCTGCCCCGCGCCTGGTAGACGAAGAGGGGGGCGAGGATCCGCAGGCCCGGTCGTCCCTCGCGTCGCGCTTCGACCAGGACCAGTTCCGCGTCCGCACCGGGAAACGAATGGACTGGCCACAACAATTTCGGTTCCATCCGTTCAGACCGTAGGCGTGTCAGCAGATCGCCCAGCCGCGAGGCATGGTAGATCAGACAGGCTCGCCCCTTTGGAGCGAGGGCATATCGAATGGCAGCAATGACCTCCGGGAGGGTGGCCGACAGCTCATGCTTGGCCTGCCTGATTTCAGGGTCGGGGTTCAACCTCCCTCGACCGATCTCGCGGTATGGAGGGTTGCAGAGGATCACATCAAAGCCCGCCGACGGAAGAAGCTCCTCAATCCGACGGAGGTCGCCTTCCACGATCTCCACGCGATCCTGCAACCCGTTGAGCTGTGCCCCGCGCCGTGCCCGGCTGGCCAGGGCAGGCTGGATCTCAAGGCCGACAATCTGCAGGCACGGATGCCGATGGGCCAGCAGGAGAGTGATCGCCCCATTTCCGCAGCCGAGATCGAGGACTCTATCGGTGGGCCTCGGCGCGCCGAAGTGGGCGAGCAATAGGGCATCCATCGAATGGCGAAAGCCCCTCACCCTCTGGATAACCTTCAAACCCGATGGTCCGAGGGCGTCGAGCGATTCGCCCCTACAAAGCAACGGGCCAGTCGCCCCCTTGAGAATCGTTTTGCTCATTGTATCGTTACTGTAATACATCCCCGGGCAAAAGACAATTGATCCTGGGGCGTTACGCCAGTTCCAGGTTCCAGGTGCCGAGTTCCAAGTTGAGGATTTCCTGAACCCGTTCTGTAACCTGGAACATAGAACGCGGAACCTGGAACGCGGAAGTGCTTAACACAGGTCGACTGGATCGACATCAACCTGAACCTTCGTCCGCTCTGACGAAGGTAACAGCGCCAGGGTGCCTCTGACCCATCGGTGCAGCACCTCGGGGTCAGACCCCTTAGCGAGGAGCTGCCAGCGGTAGCGGCCCTTCAGCTTGTAAAGCGGTGCCGGCGCAGGCCCTTCGAAGGACAGGGGCGGGGCAGCTCGCTCTAGCAGGAGCCCAGCGAGCTGTTCCGCCACATCCCGTGCGTTGTCCTCGGTCCGGGAGGTGACCACGAGCAGAACGAGGAAGCCAAAAGGGGGGAGGCCGCGCTCTTGCCTGAGCGGCCGCTCGAACTTGTAGAGGGCTTCGTAATCATAGTTCTGGGCGGCGAGAATGCAATAGTGGTCAGGGTTATAAGTTTGGACCAGCACCTGGCCAGGCCGGTCGCCCCGACCAGCCCGTCCGGCCACCTGTGTCAGCAGAGCATAGGTCCGCTCCCCGGCCCTGAAATCCGGAATCTGCATTGAGGTGTCGGCGGAGAGAACCCCCACCAGGGTGATCCCGGGAAAGTCGTGCCCCTTTCCTACCATCTGCGTTCCGATGAGAATCTGCGTCTGCCCCTGCTCAACTTGCCTGAGAATTCGTTCGTGGGCCCGCCGTTGCCTCGTCGTATCTCGGTCCATCCGTGTCAGGGTCGCCATCGGGACCAGGGTCCTGGCGGCCGCCTCGACCTGTTGCGTCCCGTACCCCAGCAATCCGAAGGCGATCCCGCGGCACTTGGGGCAGTGGGTAGGAGGCCGTTCTCGGTAGTTGCAGTGGTGGCAGCGCATCTTGGCGTCCGGCGCGTGGTAGATGAGCGAGACGCTGCACCGTGGGCATCGCAGAGCGAAGCCACACTCGCGGCAGAGCAGCAACCTGGCATAGCCCCTTCGATTCAAAAAAAGGAGGACCTGCTCCCCTTTGGCCAGCGTCTGCTTGACTGCCTCGGCCAGTGGGTGGGAGAAGATCCGTGGCGCCCGCTCGCCCCGCTCCTTCTCCTGGCGCATGTCGATGAGCGTCATAAGAGGAAAGGGTCGAGCCTCGACGCGGTCTGGGAGGAGAAAGAGTCGATAGGCTCCTTCCTGGGCACGATGGAAACTTTCGTAGCTTGGGGTGGCGGAGCCGAGGACGACCGGAATCCCCAACATCTGACCTCGAACCAGGGCCAGGTCCCTCGCCTGATACCGCGGCTCACCATCCTGTTTGTAGGAGGGGTCGTGTTCCTCGTCCACAACGATGACCCCAAGGCGGGAAAGGGGGGCGAAAACCGCAGACCGCGCCCCCACAACGATCTCGGCCATTCCCCTGCGAATGCGGCGCCACTCATCCAGGCGTTCCCCTGGCGAGAGGCCGCTATGCAGCAGCGCAACCCGATCTTTGAAGCGCGAGCCAAATCGATCGGCAGCTAGAGGGGTGAGGCCGATCTCTGGAACCAGCACCAGCGCCTGCCTTCCCTGTCGGACGACCTCCTCGATCACCCGAAGGTAGACCTCGGTTTTCCCGCTGCCTGTTGCGCCGAAGAGAAGGGCGGGGGAAAAGGCGCGTGATGCGAGGCTCTCAAGAAGGCCATGAACCGCCGCCTGTTGAGCGGGATTCAATTCGGGCGGAGCACTCGTTGCAAAGGCGGCGCCATCCCAGGGGCTCCGCTCGACCTCCTCCTCCTGTCGGCAGATGAGGCCTTTGGCGATGAGTCCCCGGACCCCGGAGACACCTGCCATTCTGGTCGCCTCCTGGGAGGTCATTGTTCCGCCGGTTCGCAGCAGGTGCTCTAACAGCGCGCACTGTCGCGGTGCCCGGCTTCGGAGACGGTCGAGCTCTGCCTCGGCGGGGACTCGGTCAGCCGCAACGCGCACCACGGACCGGTGGGCGGGCTGGACCGCTGGCAGCCGCTCTCCATACCCTAATCTGGCTAACTGCCGGCTAACGAGCCGGTGAACAAGCCGCTCCACCTCACGGGGGGGCCAGCGCCGTTTGAGGGTTGAGAGGAGGATCCGGTGCCGCGCCTGGAGAGCGGCCATGATCTGCTGCTGCGTCGGGCTTAGCCGGGTAGTCTCCTGGATGAGCAGCTCCTGCGATCCCGTGAGTTCGACGACCCGGGCCGTGGAACGATCGATCCCGGGTGGCAGGGATGCCCTGATAACCAAACCCCATGATGTCAGATAGTAGTCGGCTGCCCAGCGCGTCAGCCCCAGCATGTGCTCGTCGAGCAACGGTCCAGGGTCGAGTAGATCGTGGATTGATTTGAGCGGGGCGCTGGGGGCGGAGGTTGTGACTCCGACGATGTAGCCGGTAATGCTCCGATTCCCCAATGGAACCAGGGCGCGCATCCCAGGGACGGCCGGCCCACGTAAGGAGGGCGGAACCTCGTAGGTGAAGGTCTGCTGCATCTTGAGGGGCAATGCCACCTCAACGAGAGAAGCCGATTCCACCTCGCTCATGGGGTGCTGAGAGATGGAGATGCCGGGCCGGGCAGCACCCGGAGGCGCTCGTACTCTCGCTGGAGGAGCTTCATGTCCTCCCAGACGGTCTTCTTCTCATGTGGATTGCGGAGCAGGTAGGCGGGATGGAAGGTGGGGAGAACGGGGATCCCCTGATAGCTATGAAATCGCCCACGGAGTTTCGAGATCGGCTCCTTGGTTCGAAGGAGGATCTGGGCCGCGAAGTTGCCGAGAGCGCAAATCAACTTCGGCTTGATGGCCTGAAGCTGGCCGATCAAGAACGGCTCGCACGAGGCGATCTCATCCGGCTCCGGGTTTCGGTTCCCGGGAGGCCGGCACTTGATAATGTTGCAGATATACACCTGGTCGCGTGTCAACTTCATCGCCTCTATGATCCGGGTCAGTAACTGTCCCGCCCGCCCTACGAACGGCTCGCCCTGCTCGTCTTCGTCCGCCCCTGGGGCCTCGCCGACGAAGACGAGCCAGGCCTTCGGATTGCCGACTCCGAAGACGATGTTCTTCCGACCCTTGTGCAGCTTGCACCGCGTACACTCCCCCAGCTCTTCACGGACTTGCGTCAGCGTCAGCGAGCGTCCCAGCGGCACGCCCCGACGCTCGGGCCAGGCGACGCGGAGACGTTCGACACCTCGCGCCTGCAAGCGACGCAAATGGACGCGCGCCTGCTGAATTAACTCGCGCAACTCTTCGGTCTCAGCGCCGACTATCTCAGACACGTCACGCGCGCTCCAACCGCTTGTAAGGAAGAAGGGTATAGGGTAAAGGGTTTAGTAAAGATCTGCAGCTCTAACCCTGGACCCTAACCCCTATCCCCTGTGTTTGTGCTTGGGGCTCTGCGTCGCTGCCGGAGATGAACCACGCGATCGAGGATTCGGCGGGCCACTGTCCGCTTCGGAAGGAGAGGGAGCTCTTCGATGCCTCCATCGGAGTCGAGCATGAGCACCACATTGGTATCATAGGAGAAGCCGGCTCCCTCCTTGCTCACGTCGTTGGCGACGATCAGGTCCAGGTTCTTCTCCTTCAGCTTTCGCTCGGCCTGTTGCAACAACTCCCCCGTCTCCGCTGCAAATCCAACCAGGATGCGGTCCTCCTTCAGCGCCCCGATTTCTTTCAGGATGTCAGGGTTCGGAACCAGCTCCAGGGTCAGTGGCTGCTCCCCTTTTTTGAGTTTCGCATCCGCGGGTCGAGCCAGTCGATAGTCGCTCACGGCGGCCGCCTTGATCACCACCGTTGCCTCCGGGAGGCGGTCCAGAACTGCCGTACGCATTTGCAGGGCTGTCTCCACCCGTATCAGCTCGACACCCTTGGGGGGTGTCAAGTCCGTGGGACCACTCACAAGGATCGTACGGGCGCCTCGATCTGCGGCCTCTTGGGCAATGGCGTAGCCCATCTTCCCGGACGAGCGGTTCGTCAGAAAGCGCACAGGATCCAATGGTTCGTGAGTCGGGCCGGCCGTCACGAGGACCACTTCGCCGCCCAGATCACTCCTCGGGCGAAGGATCTCTGCCACCGCCTGCAGGATTTCCGGGATTTCGGCCAGACGTCCAGGGCCCCACACTCCCGAGGCTAATTCGCCCGCCGCGGGCCCGACAATCCGCGCCCCCCAGGCACGCAGTCGCTCCAGGTTTTCCTGGACGGCAGGGTGACGATACATGTCAGCATCCATGGCCGGCGCCAGGAGGACCGGCCGCCTGCAAGCCAGGAAAAGGTTCGTCAGTAGGTCGTCGGCAAGCCCTCTCGCGAACTTCCCGATGACATTGGCAGTGGCCGGCGCCACCAAGAGCAGGTCGGCTCCCTCGGTTGCGGCGATGTGGCGGATCTTCGCCTCGTAGTCCAGGGTAAAGAGGTCAGTCATCACCTCCCGCCGCGAGAGGGTGGCGAACGTGAGGGGGGTCACAAATCGCTGAGCGGACTTGGTCAGGACGACCGTGACGGAGGCCCCGGCCTTGACCAGCTCACGCAGGAGCTCCACGGCCTTGTAGGCGGCGATGCTCCCGGTCACCCCAAGAACGATCTCCTTCCCCACCAGCATCACTCTTGTCACCTCACCCGGCGCCGGACCCGGCGACCTGTTCCACGGCGGCATACTGGGCCCGGTAGCGATAATAGCTCCCAAGGACCCGCTTCACATACTGCTGCGTCTCCGAGAAAGGGATCTCTTCGATGAACTCGTCGTCAGTCCGATACCCCCAAAGCTCCAGCCACCGGCGAACCTGGTGCGGTCCAGCATTGTACGCGGCCAAGGCCATGGCCCAGTTCCCCTTGAACTCCTCGAGCATTTTGGCAAGGTATCGAGTCCCCAGCCCGATATTGGCGGCCGGTGAGTCGAGATTCGAGGACTCCCTCGATTCACCAGACGCTTTGACCATTTGGTCCACAGTCTTGGGCAAGAGCTGCATCAGGCCGACAGCGCCAGCCGATGATACGACTCGTTCGCCAAAGCCGCTCTCCTCCCGGATCAGCGCAACGACCAGGTAGGGATCGAGGGTATAATGCGCGCTCTGCTCCTTCACCAGTTCCCAGTACCCGAGCGGATAGAGAAACTCCCAATACCGCGGCACAGGCTCGGCAGGCCGGCTTTGGGCATACAACGGGCGGAGAAGGCGTTTGGCGATCCACACGCTCTTTTCGATATAACCCATGTCGAGGAAGGCACTGCAAGCTTCATGCAATAGCCTGCGGTCTTCAACATATCGTCCCGTGAGAGCCCAGAATTCCTCCGAGGCCTCCTCTCGCAGATTCAGTTCCTTGAGGAGCCTGGCTTTCGCCGCCTGGGGGGCGTTCAGGGATGGTAGGGGTTCGCGTGGCTCGAGATTGGCCATCCTCGGCGAGGCGGCCGTGATGGCGCGCCCGGCCGATGGATCCAGGCGATTGAGGCGAAGACGGGTCTGTTCGGCGTAATAGTACTCGTCGCCGAAGGTTTTGAGCAATGTCCGGTACGCGTCAATCGCCTCCGCTCTCT
>Ga0209515_10001710_pt1 | contig 35851 bp, 41 predicted proteins | sample Subgroupgradi54m_FD_187454 | JGI IMG/M metagenome (GOLD analysis project Ga0209515, IMG submission 187454) | Subsurface groundwater microbial communities from S. Glens Falls, New York, USA - GMW60B uncontaminated upgradient, 5.4 m (SPAdes)... ... | reverse complement strand
TGGACTTCATGGAAAGTTATGTTATGAAGCAGAAATACGCACTGAAAGACATTACCCAACTAAAAATAAATCAATTTGTGTAAGTATTAAGTGCATGCCACTGGTGTTTCACCAGTGGTTCTTGACATTATAAAGCTTTTTATTAAGATGTTATTAACCAAAAGATTTATTGAAAATTCTTTAATTTCTTAACCAAAACCTTTAAATACCAGTATTAATACCATATTAATATCATATTAACATGGTACAAGCAATAATTAATGTAAATGAAAGGACTAATCACGTATTAAACATAGTCAAAGCTAAATATAATCTTAGGGATAAATCTCAGGCTATTAATATCATGGCAGAAAAATATGAAGAAGCTTTATTAGAGCCTGAATTAAGGCCAGAATATATTAGGAAAGCTAAAAAAATAATGAAGCAAAAAGCTATTTATGTTGGAACTCCTAATAATTTAAGAAAAATAATTGGTTTAAGATAAATGTATGTTCTAGAAATTAGACCTTTATTGAAGAAAAAGCTAAAAAAATTAGCAAAAAAGAATCCGAAACAGGCAGAAATTATTGCTAGAAAATCGGAAGAAATAATAATGAATCCTCAGCATTATAAAAATCTTAAAGGACCTTTAAAAGACTGGAAAGAAGTTCATATTGATAAGAGCTTTGTATTAACTTTTTCTGTAGATGAAAATACTAAAACCGTAACTTTAGAAGACTATGATCATCACGATAAGATTTTCAAAAAACATTAATTTCTTTTAATAGAAAAGTATTTAAATGATATTGTTTTGATATCTTATTGATATGGCAAATAAATTAGTAAATGTAAGGATTCCTGAAAATTTATACAATGAAAGCAGAGAATTGGTTGAAAATAGCGGCTACTCTAATCTGCAAGAATTTATCAAAGATGCAATAAGAAATAAGGTAAATCAAGTAAAAAAAGATCAAGTCTTGATTAATTTAGAAAAGAATTTTGGCATAACTAAAAACAAGACAAAAAAACCTTTTACTAAAGAAATAAAGGAAAAAATTGCCTTAAATCATAATGCGAATAGAGCTAATGAAGTCATGAAAATGTTTAATCTATAAATTTTCTGGGAAAACTACTTTAACTAAATTATGTAATTCTTCAAAATCCTTTAAATTCCTTGTGATTAAAAAATCTGCTTTTATTCTGCTTGCTAAAACTGCGTGCAATGTGTCATTATACTGTGTTTTCTTATCATTTTTAATTTTCTTTGCTTTGTTAGTATCTTCTTCAGTTACTTCAATTGTTATAAGTTGGTTCTTATCTTTTAAGTCTTTTATTAAACTCGCAATATTTTCTTTATAAGTATTGTAATTTAGTTCATCTAAGACTAAAGAGGAAATTATTATTTGAAACTCGCCTTCTAAGGCTCTTTTTAATATATTAAAGGCGAATTCTCCTAAAGGTCTTAAGTTGTCTACTCTTCCATCAAAATAGTCTATATAAATGTTAGAATCCAGATATAATTTTAACATAATCATAGAGATTTAGACTTATTTATAAATTCTTGGAATAAAAACCCTTAAATAAAGAAAGTAGAAACTTTTATAATATTTGCAATAGCCATATTTTAAATGTTTAAAAAAGAAAATTTAATTATTGTTATTCTTACAATAATTGGTTTTATATTAAGAATTTATAGGTTAGATTTTCAGTCTTTATGGATTGATGAAAGTTTTAGTATAAATGCTGCTTTAGCTGTTTTAAGTAAAGGTTATCCTCTTTTAGAATCTGGTTTTTGGTATTCAGGGTCATTGTTACATACTTATTTAATTTCTTTTTTTATGCTGATTTTTAGCAATGACTTATTTGGAGCTAGATTAGTTTCTGTAATTTTTGGAACTTTAACCATACCTTTATCATATTATTTTGGAAAAGAATTCTTTGATAAAAAAATAGGATTATTTTTATCTATTTTGATAACATTTTCTGTATGGGAGATTGCCTGGAGCAGACAAGCAAGAATGTACGCACAATTGCAATTTTTCTTTTTATTATCTTTATTGTTTTTTTATAGATATATTAGAACTAAAGATAATAAAAATCTTTATTTAACTTTGATAAGTACTTTTTTAACAGTTTTAAGCCATGGTTTAGGTTATACTTTATTTTTAATTTATATTATTTATTTTTTATTTAATTTAAAAGAAATTGATTTGAAGCTTTTGAAAAATAAGTATATTGTTTTGATTTTGTTATTAATTTTATTATGGGGGGTTATGATTTTAAAGAATTATGAGTTTATTAAAATAATTTATTTAAGCCAGTATTTCTTTTATCTAAAAAGTGTTCATTTTGTTTTCTTTTATTTAGCTGTGATTGGAGCTTTATTATCATTAAAGAATTTTAAGCCCAGTTTTTTATTAATTTTAAGTTTTTTAATACCTTTCTTTTTTATCAGCTATTTGGTTTTTTTAATACATTATAGATATTTATACTTTATCTTACCAATCTTATTTTTATTAAGCATAATTACTGTAGATTATGTTTCTCAAATGATTTATAAAAGATTTAATATGGTAATTAGCTTAATATTAATTGCTTTATTGATGTTTAATGGCTTTATTTTTATCCCTAAAGCAGAATACGATCTGGAAAAATTTACTCCCCAGCCTAACTTTGATAAAACCTATGGTTTTGTTAAAAATAATTTGGATAATAAGACAATTATAGACGCATATCCTTCTTTAGCTGATTTTTACCTTGGTAAAATAGATTATGGATTAAAATTTAGCTTAACTGGCAGAGAAATAGATATTAAAAATGAAAGTTTTGATATTTATAAGAATGTTCCTTTCATTGATCTAGGAAAGTTAAAGAGTTTAAATAATTGTTATTTAATTGTTGATAATTTAGCTATTTCTAGGATTAATCCTGAATTAAGAACTTTTATTACTAATGATATGAAGTTAGTTGAAGAAGGCTCTGATGTTAAAAATCAGTGGTCTGGAGTAAAATTATATGAATGCAAAAGGTTATAAATTATTATTTTAGGGTAAGCAAAATGAAGTTTAGATTTATAACAATAATTTCGTTAATACTATTAGTTTTAAGTATTTTAAGTTTTTTTAATATATTTGAAAATTTAAGGTTTTATTTTATAGCTTTGTTTTTGATTAGTGTTTTAATGTTAATTTATGATCTAACTGGGAATTTTGTTAAATTCTTAGCCTTTGCAGTTCCGATATTATTGTTAACTTATATACTTTATATGAATTTTTTGCCTTTGGGTTTTTCTGATAATCGAGTTATTGAAGTTGGTAGTGCTAAAGATGATTCAGGAATATTTTATTTAGAACAAAGTTCTTCTTTGGGAGCAAGGCAGGTGATTGATGGAACTTATTTTAGACCAGTTGATGGGATTGTTAATGCAGTCTATAAGCCTAGTGTTATCCTAAAAAATGTTACAGTTTCTGCTGAATTAAAAGGGGAAGGGGTTTATTTTGTTAAACAGCCAGAATTAAACTTTAAATTGGATTATTTTGATTTAGATAAATTTGAGGTTTTAGCACCGCATACGACTTACAAACAATTTTTACAAGGTAAAGAAATAAATCTTTCAGAGATAAACAATGAACAATTTGCAGTAAATATAAACTATAATTCTGCAAAACAGAACAATCTTTTAACAGGAGATATAAGTTTAAAACAAGATTCTAAACAGATTATTGTTAATTATATAAATAATAACATAGAAAGAAAGATAACTTATAATTTGCCTGATTTTTTTATTGGAAAACAGCATGAAATTCTTTTAGGATTTAATAAAGAGAATATTTATTTATTTGTTGATTCTGAGTTTGTTGGAAAAAGTATTGCTAATAAAGTTAATATTAAACAAATTAAATTAAATGAAGGACAAGTAAAAGTTTTTGGAAATTATGAAAATCAAGTAAAAGAAACAATTGCTAAAGATAATGATTGTTTAGTTTTTGATGGAAAAACTAGATTAATTTTACCAAATAGTTTTGATAATTTTGAAACTGGTCCTTTTGTTGTTTATGTTGAATGGAAGCCATTAGTCGCAAATAATTCACAGCAATTAATAGGACATTTTAATTGGGAAGTTTGGCAAAATAAAGATAAGATTCAATTTAGAGTTGGAAGAATGTATAATCAAGGTCCTTCTTATAGTGTTTTTTACCCTGTTAAGGAAGATTTTTTTAATAGAGTTCATAATTTATTAGCTGTTTATAATCCTTCTCAAAAAGCAAATGAATCTGGATATATTGAATTGTATGTTGATGAAAATTTTGCAGAAAGAAAAGAATTTGGAAATGAAACAATCTGGAAAGATTATAATGGTGCACAAGATTTGGGTTTAGGTTGGAGCCCCCATAACTATGAAGATAATCCTTATTTTAATGGAAATATTTGTTCAGCTAAATTTGCTTATACTAAATTAGTTTCTAAACAAAGTGATAAATTAGAATTTAATGTTGAGCAAGTTATTGGAGAAGATGTTAAAATTCCAATTATTGGACAAGGTAATTTAAAAGAAGTAAAGATTAAAATTATTAAAAATTAAGATGGAACAATTTATAGACAAACATAGAGAAGGGCTACTATCTTTTGCTAGAAATTTATTCTTTTTTTGTGTTGTTTTGTTATTGATAGATAAGTTTAGTTCAGTTGTTATTAGTAAGTTTATTTCTTTAACCTTTTTAATCATTTTATCATTTTTCTTTGCTTTTTCATGGTTATTTTTTTACATGAAGAAAAATGAATCTTATTACAAGCAAGAGTTAGAGTCTCATTTTAAGTATTTCTTCACTTTTCTGCTTCTATTAATTATAATGGGAAGTTTGCAGTTTAAGTTTTTGACAGATGTACCTTGGTTTAGTTATTTTGCTGGTTCAATAAAAAACTTTCAGCTTCCATTGGCTTTACTTGCAATTGGAACAGGTTTTTTTACATTTTATTTTAATAGGGAAAGGGTAGAGCGAGAGATTGAAGATGAAAAAGTAGAAAAAAAGAAATATAAAGATTTTGATACAAAATTCAAGAGATTGGCTTGGTTTAATTTTGAGTATGGGGTAAGCAGGGCTTGGAAAGATGAGAGATATTTTTTAAGCATTTTAAGAGCATTAGTTAGTCCTTTTGTTTGGTTTGTTAGGTTACCATATAGTTTTGTTAAGTGGATGTATAAGGAAGGGGGGTGGTATTCGATGGGGTTGGTGGCGATTATGTTGATTGGATTTTTAATAAGATTCTATCTAGCTACCCATACCAATCTTGATTTAGATGAGGGAATCCATACTTATGATGCAAAATTAATTTTTGATGGAAAGATTCCTTTTGTGGACTATTTCACTAGAGAGCCCTATTTTATTTATGTATTTTCCTTATTTTTAAAATTTACAAGTTATAATCTTTTTTTCTCTAGACTTTTTTCAGTTATCATAACTTTTTTTATATCAATAGTTATATATCTAATTGCAAGAAACTATTCAAAAAATACGGCTTTAGTTTCATTATTGATATTTAATTTTTCTCCATCCATTCTCTATTATACTTACTTAGCAAATCTCTATACACTTTTTGCGTTTGTTTTATTGCTAACACTTCTATTTCTTTTGAAATTTATTAAACATAGAAAAATTTTAGATTTAACAATTTTAGGATTTTTATTAGGTGCGGGAGTTCATTTTTATAGACTCATGATTTTATATATTTTTTTTGTATTCATTTTATTAATTTTTAAAGGCATAGATAATCGTGAAAAATTTATTTTGTTTATTAGTTCTTTTGTTCCTTTTATAGTTCCGTTAATATATTTTTCATATTTGGCAGGATATCCTAACTTCGAGATTCAATATGGAACAAACGAACTTTTAATAGGGTATTTTTGTTCAATTTTAATTTTGATATTTGGATATCATATAAAAAATATTTTAAATAAAATTGTTAATTGTAAAAAATATTTTTCTTTATTTTTGGCTTTTTTGATAATTGTTATGGTCTTTGCTTATCTTTCATTCGGTCAAAGCCCGATCTTAAAAAATAGAGTAATTTTTCAAGGATTGATTATAAGTTACTTCTTTATATTCCCCCTAATTTTAGTTATATCTAATTTTGTTAATATTAAAACAAATTTTTTGACTAGCACCATTTATAAAATTTTCTTTGCTTCTTTATTATTTTACTTATCTTTTAAAGGTTCTACAAACGCTTTAAATTTACAAAATTTTGGGGTTAGATTACCCTCAATTTATGAAGGTCTTTTTATAGGATTAATTTGTGTATCTATTTATTTTATTTTCTTAGATAAAAAAATTAAGCTTTTTGTTTATAAAAAAGAATTCAATGAAATCTTTATTTTTACTTTGATTCCGTTTGTATTCTCTTCTATACATGTCCAGTTTGGTACAAGTATATTCATACTCTCGTCCATAATATTTTTAGTTCCAATCTCTAATTTAATTGTTACTAATTTTAAAATTAAAAATATAAAAAGTTGTTTAATGATTCTCATCATCGTACTTTTTATTTTTCCCATGTTTTTTTTAATGCAACCCCTTAGGGATAGACTTTTAACTCAAGATACCTTAAAAGAAGTTATTCACGATATAAAATCTATAGATCACCAAGGTGAATATATTCTAACTGGTATGCCCATCTTTGCAATAGAATCGAATAAAAAAATGATTTTGGATGATAGCAGACCGACTATTTATTTAGGTGAGAATCCCAATAATCTTAAAACCCCAAACTATATTGGATTAACAAAAAATTTGGTTTCCACGGAAGATTTTATTCTAGAACTTGAAAAAGTTAAACCAAAAATTCTGATACTAGACATAAGACTGAGGGGAATTATAAACTCACAAGAAAATTTAAGAGATTACATCAATGTTAATTATCTAAAAAATAAGACTTACATAATGGGGGATTTAGAACTATGGATAAGAAAAGAATGAATTTGACAAGAGAATAAAATTGATAAAGAACTTTAAAAAAAAGATTAATTACAGCCAAAAATAGTCAATTTAGTTCTCAAGGTCATGTGAACATATTTTTTAATACAAAGTTTGATAGGATATATACTTTAAGAGATAATAAAAATGCTAATTATGATAAGAGTATTGAGTATTTTGATTATTCACAAAACATAACCCGAGAAGTCTTAACAGGGATAAGAGTTTTAAGTGGGCCAAAAGAATTTGAGAATATAATTGATTCATATAACAAAACCAAAATAATATTTTTAGATGAAGATCTAAAAAGTTGGGTAACTCCTGAAACAATTTCTATCATAAATAATAAATTTACTTTGGTTAAAAAACTTAATAGAGTAAGCATATATGAATTAAATAGTTCAAATTCAATTAGTTAAACACTTATTTTTTTAAATTCTTTATAATAAATTTAATTAATATTATGATTGAATAATAAGGGATTAGAAATATCCAAAAAGAATTATTATTTTTTGTTAATTTGAAATTTGTTAAATCTGCTTTAAAATTTTGAATCATTGATTTTTTTCTACTTTTACTAACTTTATGCCAAATTATTGAATTTGAAACATAAAAAACATCTAGACCTTGTCTTTTAGTTTTAATGCATTTATCTATATCTTCGCATCCAAAAAAATAATCTTCGTTTAATAAGGGGTTAATTCTTTTTAGGTTCATCATGAGACATGCTCCAGATATCCAATCAACTTCTATTACTTTTCCTAATCTATTTTCTTCTTTAAACTGATCAATATGATGATACCCCGGATATTTTTTCCAATTAATTTTTCCCCCACCAAACCAAATTATATTTTTCTTACCATTATAATCATAATAATACATCTTTGGCCCCAAAATGGCTATCTTTTCATCTTTTTCAGCAACTTCAACTAACTCTGTAAGAAAATTTTTATCAACAGTTGTATCATTATTTAATAATAAAACATATTGAGATTTATTTTCTCTTAGAACCTGTTTTATTGCAACATTGTTTCCTCTTGCAAAACCATAATTTTCTTTATTTTTTATTAATCTTATAGAATTTCCAAATTTCTTTTTTAAAATATTGCTATCATTTCCTTTTGATGCATTATCTACTACAATGATTTCATAATTGGGGTAAGATATCTTCTTTATTGAATTAATGCATTCTATTGTATCCTTCCATCCATTCCAGTTAAGAATTATTATTGAGACTTTTGGTGTTTTCATTTTGATATTTTATTATTTATATTCTTATTAAAATAGTAATATGCTACTAAAACAGATATATACCCTAGAATCAATGTAGAAAATATTACTCCAATAAAACCAAAAACATAGATAAAGATTATGTCCATAACTACATTTAAGATTCCAAAGATCAGATTGTTATATGTCATTATTTTTGCCTGTCCTGTTCCAACAATAAATGAAGTCGCCAAAATTGAACCGAAAACCCTTATAGGAAAAATTATCAACAACAATCCAAAAAATAGATAGAAATAATAATTATCATATTGTGATAAAAATAAAATTGTAATGGGTTTTATTAGAATAAAAGAGATTATTGCTATGAGTATCCCAAATAGAAATGAGTAGCAAAAATATTTTTTTAATTTTTTGTTTATATCCCCATATTTCTTATGGACGTATAAGCTTGTAATATTTGGGGCAACTATTTGACTAAAAATTGCAAATGGAATCGCTAAAAACATAAAAATCTTATTTGCAAGGGATAAATATGCTATTTCATTAATATAATTAAACCAACCTAATACTATGATGTCAAACTGAATGTAAAGGAAGATTCCTAAATCTGCAACTCCGACAAGCAAACTGTACCCCCCAACCTCTTTCATTACTTCTTTATTCCATTTAAAATGGAATTCTTTATAACTAAATCCTAATGCTAATAATAAGATAACATAGAATAAATCTTGTGAGATTAATGCTCCTATAAGACCATAAGTTTTTATTAAAATATAAACAAAACTTAATGAGATTAAACCAACAATTAAAGAGATTATAGCTAGTTTCTTAAATTGCTTTAGTCCTCTGTAAATACCATCATATAATGAAGTCATTGGTGCTAAAAATATAAGTGGAAGGATAAATAGAAAATAAACATATTTCTCTTTAAGATACGAAGGACCGATTAGTAAAATTAGAATTGAGATTATAATTGTTAACCCAAGAATTATTATTCCCGAATTAAATAAAACTGATTTTAATTTATTTTTGTCAGTTACATTATATTCTGCAACATATTTTGATGTTGCGGTAGAGATTCCAAAATCTCCAAATATTATTAAAAAAACCACTATCGCAAGAGCATAGTTATATATTCCAAAGTCGTAAGGTGTAAGGAGTTTTACACATAAGATAAAGATTAAGAATGTTGCAAGGCTTTTTCCAAATGTTTGCAGAACTCTCCAAATAAAGTTATGGATTGTTTCCTTGTGTTGGTGATATTTGTTTTTCCCATTTTTCTTGCTTTCCTTCAAAACTTCTTCATAAACTTTAATGTATTTAGGAGCTTGCTTTTCTACGGTAAATTTCCAAATATCTCTTAGATTATTTTTAGAGATTCTCTCAATCTCTTTTGGATTATTCTTTAAATAAAGAATAATCTCTTTCATTTTTTTCACATCTCCAGGTGGAAAAAGGTAACCATTTCTACCTTCTTTAATTATTTCTCTCATTCCCGGAAGATCTGAGACTAAAATTACTAACCCACGAGCCATGGCTTCTAGGATAGTTATAGGAAAGACCTCTGTGTAAGACGGTAGGATAAATATTGAAGATTTATCATAATATTTAAAGATATTAAAATAACTAATAGGGCCAATATTATTTACATTTTTAGATTTTTGTTCTATCTCCCCGGTGCCAATCAAATTAAAATTTATTTCCAGTATCTTTTCTGCTAAACTTAATAGATCAAAAATTCCCTTTTCTTTGGTATATCTCCCAACAAACAATACTGAATTAGAGTAATTTTTTCTTGATTTTAAAATATACTCCTTTTCTATAAAATTATTTATTACGACCGATTTCTTATCAAAAATACTCTTAAATAGTATTTTCTTTCTAAATTTTAATCGTTGTTGTTCTGTTAATAAAATTATTTTTTTTGAAAATATCGCAACTAAATTTAGTATGAGTAAGTTTCTTATCTCATAAGGTATTCTTTTATATATCAAAGTAGGGAATAAATTATTATGAAAAGTTGATATAATATTTCTATTTTTTGTATAAAATTTAAAAAAAATGAACAATGATTTTAAACCATAAATGAAATGCTGACTCGGACTATTTTCTGATATTATCTTAGTAAAATATTTTTTTCTATTAATAGACATACCTTTAATACTAAAACTTCTTTTTTTTAGATAAAATAACAAATTGTTTATAAAAACGGCTTCGCCCCCATCATTTAATGAACGGGCAATAAAATATATCTTCATTCTCTCACCTTTAAATAGTTTAAACGATTGTAATTTAACATTACTACACTTATCATTAGATTATTGGTTATATTATATTCTGCAACATATTTAGAAGTAGCTGTTGAAATACCAAAATCCCAAAATATAACTAAAAAAAAGACTATAGCTAATACATAATTATATAGTCCAAATTCGTAGAGGCTTAATAATCTAGCAAATAAAATAAAGATTAAGAAAGTTATCCCATTTTGACCTAAGATTTGGAGAGATCTCCAAATAAAGTTGTGAATGGTTTCTTTGTATTGGTTATAAAAATGTTTAAACATATTAGTTGATTAAGATATTTTAATATAAGATTGTTTATTTATAAATCATATCCTCTATTTTAGCCCTATATACTTCAAACCATCTTTTTATATCATTATTCTTAACTGTTTTATTTCCTTGAATATTTCTTCGTTTGTTTAACATCTTTGGGGTTTTTATTAAGACATCAATCCATCCTTTAAAGACAATTACAAAAGGTGTGAAAAAGTTAGTTTTTTCTTTTAGTTTATAGCTTGGTCCCTTCTTTTGAATTATGCTGTTAATTAATTTTAAATATCTTATTGGGGTTAATAATAATGCTTTTATTAAGAATTTTTTTGGGAAATTTTTTATAATAACAAAAAATTTGTTTCTGTTAACATGATATGCTTTGAATTGAGAATATGATTTTGATGTTGCTGAATGAATATGATAAATTACCGCGCGGGGGCAACTTATGCTTTTCCACCCTCTAAGCCTAGCTCTCCAGGCTAAATCTAAATCTTCGTAATAAGCGAAAAAATCTGGATCAAAATAATCATCTTTTTCTTTAATATCTTCTAACATATTTCTTTTATACAAACAAGCCCCGGCGCAAACCCCAAAAATTTCTTGGTTTTTATTATATTGTCCTTTGTCGAATTCTTTGAATCCTCGGTTAATTCCACTTCCATCTTGATGAATTAAAATGCCTACGCTGTCAATTATTTTTTTATCATAGTAAAACTTTATTTTCGGAGCTACTGATCCCACTTTTTTATTTTGATTAGCACATTTAATTATATTTTTCAAAAAATCTGTTTTTAATTCTGTGTCATTATTTATTGTAACGACATATTCCACATCAAGATCTTTTAGAGCTTGTCTAATGCCCATGTTATTTCCTTCAGCAAAACCATAGTTTTTATCTAATTGAACTATTTCTACTTCAGGGTAATTTTTTCTTACGTAATCCGAACTATTATCAGTTGAACCATTATCAATGAAATAAACTTTAAAATTTTTATAAGTTTGTTTAAAAACAGAACCAAGGCAATTTTTCAGAAACTTTTTACCATTCCAATTAACAATTATTATTGCTGCTTTTTTCATCTTAACAACCTTAAGTATTCTTGAGCGACCTTTCTTATTTCAAATTTTGTAATCTCTTTTTTGTTATTATTGCTCATCTTATCTGATAGTTTTTTATTTTTCATTAATTCTTCTATAGCATCTGCTAATTTTTTTTCATTTTTAGAATTTATAAAAAGACAATTTCTTTTTTCTTTTAATAGATCAACCTGTCCGCCATTATTAGTTGAAACGATTGGCAAACCAACTTGCATTGCTTCTTGTAATACTATCCCAAAGCCTTCGTGGATTGAAGGAAGAACATAAATATTTGAATTTTGTAGATATTGGAACTTCTTTTCTTCTGAAACCTGTCCTATTAAATGAACCTTTTTACCTAAATTTAATTTTTCTGCTAAATTTTTTAATTTATCTTTTTCAGGACCTCTACCAATTATCAAAATTTCGACAGAATTATTTTTAATTAATTTCAACGCTTTTATTAAATAGTCAAAACCCTTTCTTTTAACCAACCTGCCTATACTTATTAAATATGTTCTATTTTCTTTTAAATCTAGTTTTTTTCTTGATATTTTTTTAAATTTAAAAAATTTATAAGCAAGAGGAATAACTTTTATGATTTTTTTAATATCATATATATTTATTGCATTGTTTTTTGTATTATTCGAAATTGCTGTTACATAATCTGCTTTGTTTATTATTTTTCTGATAAGTTTTCTTAAAATAAAACTATTATTTCCAATTACTTTTTTAGTGGGGTCATAAATATCTCCACCTATTATAGTTAAAATGTTTGGAATACCATATTTTTTTGATAATTTATTTCCTAAAGGGCCTGTTGGGATAGCAAAATGAGTATTAATAAAAAAATATTCATTTTTCTTGCATAGTTCAGAAGCTTTTTTATAAGCTAAAAAAGGAAAAGAGATTAAAGAAAGCATTGTTGCAGTTGGGAGTTCTTTTCTCCCTATCACTTTAATTCTATAAACATTAATCCCATCTACTTTTTCATATTCTTTTAACCCTTTAAACCAAGTTGTAATATAATCCACTTCATAACCCAAGTTAACAAATCCTTCAGCTAACTTTTTGGCAGCAACACCACCTCCGCCACCCAAAGGAGGAAACTCATAATTAAGCATTAAAATTCTCATTTTCCATACCACTCAACAAATCTTTTAATTCCTTCCTCTATTTTTATTTTAGGCTCCCAAGAAAGTAGTTTTTTTGCTTTTGAAATATCTGCATAAGTTCTTGGAACATCTCCTTTTTGTTCTCCTAACCTTACAATTTTAGCCTTTTTACAAAGATTCTTTTCTATTAATTTAATTAAATAACCTAACTTAACCGGATTGGAATTCCCAAGGTTAATAATTTCAAACTTAAAATCCTTATCTAAAGCTGATAAAATCCCATTTACAATATCATCTACGTAAGTATAATCTCTTTCAGAATTACCATCTCCAAAAACTTCTATAACCTCATTTTTACTAATTTTAGAAGTAAATTTATAAACAGCCATATCAGGCCTTCCTTTAGGCCCATAAACTGTAAAAAACCTTAAGCAAGTTATATTTAATCCTAATTTACTATAATCTTCACATAGTTTTTCAGCTTTTCTTTTAGATATAGCATAAGGAGAGATCATATTATTTAAATTATCATTCTCAGAAAAAGGTATTTTTTTATTCTCACCATACACAGAAGAAGAACTTCCAAATATAAAATTCTTGACCTTAAATTCTTTAGTTAAGTCTAATAAATTAAGAGTACCTTTAACGTTAACTTCATTATAAAGCAAAGGATTTTTTAAAGAAGCCCTTACACCAGCTCTTGCAGCCAAATGAACTATTTTGTCTATTTTATGCTTATTAAATATACTAATTAGTTTTTTTCTATCTAAAATATCTGCTCTATAAAGTTTAAAGTTTTTATTTTTCAAAAAATCCTTAATATTATTTTCTTTTATTTTAGGATCATAATAATCATTAAAATTATCAAGACAAATTACAAAATTATTTGCTAACAATCTTTCACATAAATTACTTCCAATAAAACCAGCCCCCCCCGTTACTAAGATATTCATTTTTTCTCAACTATTTTCTCTATAGAATAAGCTCTTCTTCCATTACTATAATAATTTTTAATTGAAATATCTGCCAATAATCCTGAAATAAAGAACTGCACTCCCATAATAGCTAATAAAACAGCTGCTAAAGGCAGTTGAGACTGCCCAAGACTATGTCCAAAAAACTGTCTTGCAATTATTAAACCTACACCAAGTAAAAACCCTAACCCCATTAAAACTACACCAAATCCACCAAATAAATGTAATGGTCTGGAACTATACTTTCTCCAAAATACTATTGTTAATAAATCTAATATCCCCCTTATTAATCTATTAAACCCATATTTTGTTCTTCCGTATTTTCTAGGATGATGACTAACTTTAACTTCTGAAATCTTAAAACCCTTCCATCTTAAAATAGCTGGAATAAACCTATGCATTTCTCCCATTAAGTCTAAATCATTAAAACATTCTTTTTTATAAGCTCTTAAACTACAGCCGGAATCATGAACAGGATCTTTTATAAGTAAAAGTCTTAAAAAATTAGCCATTTTAGAAAATATTTTTTTTTCAGAACTGTCTTTTCTATTATATCTCCAGCCACAAACAACATCATAACCTTCATTTAATTTTTTTAATAGTTTTGGAATATCTTCAGGATCATTCTGCAAATCTCCATCCATACTTATTAATATATCTCCTTGAGCTTCTTTAAAGCCAGCATCCATGGCAGAAGTTTGACCAAAACATTTTCTGAATTTTATAATTTTAACTTTTTTTAACTTCAAAAGCTCATTATAAGTATCATCAGTGCTTCCATCATCTATGAATATTATCTCGTATTTTTTCTTTAAAGAATTAAGTACTTTAACTAGTTTATCGTAAAGTATCTTGATATTTTCTTCTTCATTATGAACTGGGATTATTATTGATGTATCCATAAATTTTTAAAGTTTATTTTTTACTTGAATTATATGTTTAAGCAGGTTTTTAGCAATCTTTTAATTGTATTTGTAATTTTTTTAATTTTAAAGTTAATTTTTAATTTTGATGTGCTTAACTTTGATTATTTTTTGATAATACTCCTGTTTATATTTATTATTATAAGATTAAAAAAACTGGATTTATAAAACTTTCTAAATTAACCATCTAAAAATGATAACAAATATCAAACAGACTTATAGTTAATAAAAGATACTGAAAATTTATACTTATTTAAATTAAAACAAAATGTTTAAATAGCAGAATAGATTAGGATGTATATGGCAAAGAAATTTAACGTTGTTGTTGAAGAAGGAGAAGACGGTTATTTAATCTCTGAGGTAGTTGAACTTCCAGGATGTCATACTCAAGCTAAAAATTACGATGAATTAATGAAAAGAACTAAAGAGGCGATAGCTCTTTATTTAGAAGTAAAAAAACCAATCGAGATTAAAAATAAGTTTCTAAGTTTACAGCAACTTGAGGTTTAAATATGTCAAAAGTACCACTTCTTACTGCAAGAGAAGTTGGTAAAGTCTTAGAAAAATTAGGTTTTGTATTTAAGAGACAAAAAGGAAGTCATATGTTCTTTGAACACTCTGATGGTAGAACAACTGTAATTCCGAATCATCCCAGTGAAAAAATTGATAGAGGGTTATTAAATAAAATTATAAAGCATGATTTGCAAGTAAGCAGAGAAGAATTTCTTAAACATTTATAAAAACTTTGCTCCAGCAAGTAATATAAATCTTATTATATCTAAAATATGTTAACTAAAGTTCCCAATTCTCCATAAAGTGACGGTCCTAGTTTACGAGCCATAAAAATATGAAAAAGATAAGCAAATACATTAGCTATTATAATGCTAATAAATATTACAGAGCTATGCTTTAATAGGTCATTTTTCATGTAAATTCACATTAATTAAGAGTTTATAAAGCTTTAAAATACAAAGAATTTTATAAAAGCATTCATTTAAACTGAATGATCATCCATCAAAAGTGAACGATGTTTTAAAGGTTTTGGACCGATTTCTCTTGTAAAATCATATATAATAACATTTATATACTATCATATTGTAATATCTTTAGAGGTCATTATCTCATGTACCATATAAGGTCAGACCTCCTAAACAGACTCCACTGGATGCATATCTGTCTTGAACAGGTCGCCTATGGGGGTAGAGGGGCAATGCCCATACATTACTTTTCAAAGATTCTGTTTATGAATTTATAATTTAAATCTTTGAATTTAAAAAAATGATATTTATTAAAACCGATCAATATTTTTTTATCTACTTTTCTTGATGCAGATGCAACTAAGTCTGCTAATTTTATCAAATAATTGGAACTAGAATAACCTACAGAAGTAATTATTGTGTAATTATTAGATTCAGCTAAATACTGAAAGTAATTTAATGTTTTATTTATATCAAGATAGTTTTCTTTATCTACAACTAAATTTTGTGGTCGATATTTAAAAACAGCTTGGTGTATTAATCCAAAGTATAATAATGCATAAACTCTTTCAAATAGATTTGCTTTATTTTTATACCCATTCTTTCAATCAAACCACTCTTTACCGCTAATAAAATTAAAATATAAAAATTAAAAGTATATTTTTTCTTTGAATTCATTAAATAAATCCCAACTAATATCATTCCTAAAATTAAATAACCAAAAACTCTTGGAAGAAAATAAAATGGAATTATAGAAGCATTAAAAGAAAGATTTTCAATACCCTTATTCAATAAAGGATCTAAAAATAAAGGCAAACTTAATAAAATTCCATAAAATTGTTGTAAGATTACTTTAAAATTAATTTTTTTAGTATGAATAAATTCATTCAGCAAATAACAATTAATTAAAATCAATAAAGCAATTCCTGAAAAAGGGTGTATAATTAAAGCAGAAGCAATTATTAAAAATAAAGATTTAGATTTAACTAAAAATAAACCGATTGGAATAAAAAATAATCCTAAAGTTAATGGAACTAAAAACATGCTTCCCAATAAAGCAACAGAACTTTCTAGCATAATAAAAAAGAATATAGAAAATAAAGCTGTTGTTTCATCAAAATGTTTTCTAACTAAAATAAATAAGGCTAAACAAATTAACACAGAAAATAAAGCTGGGAAAAAATTAAACATAAATAAATAATCAACTTTTAAGGAATCTAAAACAGATAATAATATATGAAAGCCATGTTCTAAGCTTTTTCCTTGTTCATTAAAATATAAAGGACTATTTGAGTTTAAATGTTTAGCATAAGTTAAATGCACCCATTCATCAACATGCAATGGATAATTATAAGTGGAATGAGGCAAGTAATTAAGATAAAAGGTTAATATCAATAAAACAATTAAAATTGCTTTTTTCATAGAATTTTAGGTTAAATGTAATCTTATATAATTAACTAAAAAAGTTATTCTCTCAATTCTATAAGGAAATTATTCTTAAATTAATGAAATCTAAGTTACTTTTAAGTGATAATAAAATCAAAAAAAATCTTAATATCATTACCATTTAGAAGTATAGAAATGTTTATAAATAAGTTGCAGATCACATTAACGAGATGATAACAAAAAAAATGAGGCATGGACTATACAGTATTCTATTAACTTTTGCTATAATCGTGATGTTGGTTATTTCTGGTCCTGTTCAGGCTGTAACAATGAGTATTACTTCAGATAAAACAACATATTCAAAAAATAATAAAGTTATTTTCACCATGGAAGTAAATGTAGAAAATGCAGAAAGAGTTCCTGTTCAATACTTAATTTTACGTGTTAGAAATAGCGATGAAGAAGCTAAAACATGCAAGTTTGATATCCACGGAAATCCAATTTCAGGATGTTCAAATATAGAAATAACACCTTTAGCACTAGGACAAAGAGGTGATTTAGGCTTTGGATATAATTTAGGAACTGGTTTTGGAACTAACGGTTCTGGTTTTGGTACAAGTACAACTAACTTTGGATATGGTTATGGTTTTGATGAAGGTAAATTTAAGTATCAAATTAAATGGAATTTAAAGGATGAAAAATGGTTAGATGCTCCTTCAACTTATCATGCAAGTCTAGAAGCTTTTGCACAATTGGGAAGTAACCATTATAATTACATTACACCAACTAAAGCTGATTTCAAAGTAACAAACGATAATGACAATGACAATGATGGTAATGGCAATGATAATGATAATGATAATGATAATGACAATAGGAATCAAACCAACGATGATAACGATAATGATCACAAGAACAACAAAGACAATGATCATAGAAACAATAACAACAATAACGGGAATAACCAAAACAATGGTAACAGAGATAATGACAAAAAGAAAGGTCCTTAAACTTTTTCTATAATAAAAATCTTTATATATAACAAACTCTTTTTAGTTTGGGGTTAAATTTTAATGAAAAAAAGTGTGTTAATATTATTTTTTATTTTAGTTTGTATTTTTGGAGTAGACGCCTCTATATTACAAGGAAATGTTTATAACAATGAAACAAAAATAAATTCTACTTTAAGTTTATTTAATGTAGATTCCTTAAATGAAGTTTTAATTAATGCTGAGAATGGCGAATATAAATATGATATTTCTCCGGGAACTTATATTTTAACACAAAAATTAAATGATAATGAAATTCCTTCTTACCCTCAGTTTGGATTTTATCATTTAGTTGTAAAAGATAACGATGTTCTTAATAATGATTTTGGTATCTTTAAGTTAGGAAAAATATATGGATATGTTCAGGATGAAAACGGAAATAAATTATCAAAAATCAAAATAATTCTAAGCAATAACTTTACTTACTTAACCGATGATTCAGGATATTACGATTTTAGCAATTTAGAGTATGGAACTTATAAAATAAGCATAGGAGAAAATTCTAAGGATATAGAAATAACTTCTGGAAAAATAGTTGAAAATAATTTTACATTAAAAGAATATGTCCAGGAAATTCCTCAAGAAGAAAAAATTTCTTGGTTGGATAGGTTATACAGGAAAATCTTTATATAGAAAGATTTATCATTACAGGAACGGAAGGAAAATGAAAATTTGTCCAAAATGTGAAAAAGGAAATATGGAAAGAGCAGAAGATATTGCACTAGAAATTAGTGGTATGTCTTTATTGTAAAGGGCGATAGATGCAGTAAATGCGATGAAGAGTTTATTGATGAAAAAGATACACAGAAAACAATATCTAAAATTGGAAATAAAATTTTAATTGAGCCTTAAATTAGAAAAAATTATACACATTTATACGTATAAAAAATAAAAAAGAATTAATTCCAGGGCTCGTCTGCTGTTGGCCCGTATATTGAAGGTACTTTTCCACCAGTCATCCTAACATAAACTGATAGTTGTCCCCTATGATGAATCATGTCCCTTAAAATGCTCCAAAGCACATCTATTTTTCGCATGTCTCCCATTTTTTTTGGAGCAACAAAAAACTTCATCATATTATTTAATTCATCTTCAGATAAATCTTTGAATTTATTCACCATTTCTTTATGGGATTTTTCATATTCTTGGATAACCTCTTTAAAAGTTGCTGGAGGTTTAGGCATATTATTAAAATCGATCTTCCCAGAAATCACCCCAGCTACTGCCCCTTTCTCTTCTATAACAAAAGTCCAAGCAAGTTCCTTAGCTGACCTAGATCTTTCATGTGGTTTAAAATCTGGCCTATCATTAGGATATGCGTTCAAAACCTTTAAAGTAGTCTGGAATTCTCCATTCCATGAATTTAAAAAATTGTCTTTTTCATTCATATTAATTCCCCCTTATTTTAACGCTCAATTTGTTTAAATTTATAAACCTTTTCATTTAAAACTTTTTACAAAAAACATATAAATACACTTATATTATGAGTAAGATAATTATAGCAATCCTTGAAAATAATTGATATAAGAAAAATGGCTGAAGAAAAATATATAATAAGAAAAGAAGATGGCAAAGAAGTTGTTTACGAGGTAAAAGGATGGGTGGAGACTAAGATAGGAGATTTAAAAGAGGGTAACTTTGGAGAAAAATATACTACAAATATAATGGGTTCACAGGTATCAGTTTCACCGAACGGGTTTGGGAAAATGGAAGGAAATATAGATGGTGTAAAAGGTAATTTTGAAAAAAATCTGTTCCCAAAGTCGGATGGAGATTATACATTTAAACCTAACCCTGCTTCAGACGAAAGTTCTGAAAGTAGCGGTTTTTCTAATGTACCTAATTTTAGTGGTTCAACTTATGAAGGATCACACGATACATACTCCAATGCAAGAGATATTAAGAAGTATGACTATTTTATGAATATCGCATTAGGTATTATGGCAGGAATTGGCTTATTTATAGGTTCAGTCGTATATTTCATTAATAATAGGATGAATCCGGAAATCATACAACAACCGTTTGAATATGTTAGGGTGATACCAGGTAATTATTCTGAATTCACATCAAGTCTAAAAAATCATTTATCAAAGAAAGATTTGAAAAATCCTATTATTTCTTTAGATATATGTTACCTAGATCCAAGAAATAATGGTGTTGAGACACTTTCTAAGGAACAATACCCTATACTATATTCCAAGTTAGATATAAATAAAGATGGTAAAGTGACTTTAGCAGAAATAGTTAAACAAGATTCTATTATACGTGAGAAGTTTGCATACTATCCAAGCAAAAGCATAAATGAAATAATTGATGGATTCTAGATTATCTTCCGAAAACTTTATAAATAACCTTGTGTAACATTATTTAATTGATTTCTTCAGAGAATTAAAATGGAAAAAGAATTGATGAAAACAGGTACAACAACTCTTGCTATATTATGCAAGGACGGAGTAGTTATTGCAGCAGATAGAAGAATGACTTCTGGTTACATGATAGCTCATAAAAAATTTACTAAAATTATTCCAATGAATGAGGACATGGCTTTGACAATAGCTGGAATGGTTTCTGACGCCCAATTATTAACAAAAATAATAAAAGCTCAAATAAAACTTGATACAATAAGAAGAAATAAAAAACCAACTGTAAAAGAAGCTGCTAATTTGATAGGATCATTAGCTTACAATAATATTCGCAAATATTCTCCTTTTTTAAGTATTGTTGGATTTTTACTTGGAGGAAGAGATGATTTAGGATATCATATTTATGGCATAGGAGTAGACGGATCTGTATTAGAATATGATGATTATACTTCAGATGGTTCTGGTTCTGATTATGTTATTGGCACTTTAGAGAACAGTTATAATAAGGATATAAATATTGATGAAGGTGTTAAATTAGCTGTTAAAGCATTAAACTCAGCATTACAAAGAGATGTTGCAAGTGGTTCAGGATATGATGTTTTTGTTATTAACAAAGATGGGGTTAAAAAAGTAATTGAGAAAGAATTAAAACTTGTCTTGTAAATTTAAGAGTTTTCTATAATATGAACGAAATTTTAAAAGAAGTAATGAAGCACATTCCAGAAGATGCTGAAATCTCAGAACTTGGATTTGAAGCAGCTAATATTATACTTTATACAAAAAATAAAGAATATTTCTTGAATCCAAATAGTTCAATTAAAGATATAGTTGACAAAGTAAAAAAAAGAATTGAGCTAAGGCCAGATCCAAGTTTATTAATGGAAGAAGAAAAAGCAGAAAAAGAAATAAGAAAATTAATTCCAGAAGAAGCTGGTTTAAGCAATGTTATTTTTGATGAGCCAAGAAGCAAAGTTATTCTAGAAGCTGAAAAACCAGGAGTAGCAATAGGAAAAGCAGGGGAAGTTTTAGTTGAGATAAAGAAAAAAACATTTTGGGTTCCATTAGTAAGAAGAACTCCTCCAATAAGATCACAGATTATTGAAAAAATAAGAAAGGTTATTTATGAAAATGCAGAATATAGAAGAAAATTCCTGAATAAAATTGGAGAAAGGATTTATGGCGGATGGACAAATGCTAAAAAAGATGAATGGATAAGAGTTACTATACTTGGAGCTGGAAGGCAAGTTGGAAGATCTTGTTTATTATTACAGACTCCTGAATCAAGAATCTTGCTTGATTGTGGAGTAGATGTTTCAGCCCAAAATGAGGAAGAAGCTTATCCTATGTTAGATGCTCCTGAGTTTGATATAAAGAGATTAGATGCTATTATTGTTACTCATGCTCATGCAGACCATTGTTTGCCCCCGGATACGCCAGTTTATTTGGCTGATGGAAGCATAAAACCTATAGACAAAGTTAATATAGGCGATGAGTTAACGGGATTTGATTGGAAATCTGGAAAAAAAGTTAAAGGCAAGTGTACTTATAAAAAAAATACAGAACATAAAGAAATTTATAAGATTAAAACACCTTATTATAATATAGAAGCTTCTCAAAACCATAAATTCTTTGTTATAGATGATAATTTAGAAATAAAAGAAGTAATGGTCAAACAACTAAAAGAAGGGATGAGTGTTCCTTGTTATCTTGGTCAAGAGAATGAATTTAAAAGAATTGAGCTTAGAGAACCAGAATATTTTGAAAGATTAAAATTGCCCGAAGAAGCAATTGAAAAACTGAAAACAATTAGAAAAGAAAAGAAATGGACCCAAGACTATATAGTAAACCATCTTAAAAAACATACAAATTTAATTTCTAATTTAGAAAATAAAAATAAACATATTTACATACATACTTTAAAGGAAATTTTAGGTTTTTATGGAATTGATTTTAATGATTTTATAAATGAATACAATATAAATAAAACAGTTTACCCTAAATATATTAACGAGGATTTGGCACAAATTGCTGGCTATATGACTGGAGACGGAGGTTTAGCAAGTGAAAGAACATTTAGAATAACAGATCATTCAGTTGATTGCTTAAAAGAATATAAAAATTTAATAAAAAATTCATTTAATTATGATCCTATTTTGAAATATCATACAGATAAGTCCAAAGACGCTCATATAATTGAGATTAATAATGCTGGAATTGTTAAATTTTTTGAAGATAATTTCAAGGGAGTCTTAGGAAAAAGAGAAGAAAGAAAAATTCCTGAAAATATTATTTTCAGCTCTAATAAAATAATAAGAGCATTTTTAAGAGGGATAGCTGATGCAGAAGGAAGTGTGAATAATTGCATATCAATATCATCTTCTCAGAGTAAAGTTTTAGAAATAGTACAGCATATGTTATCAACTTTAGGAATATTATCAAATATAAATTATAAAAATTGTGTTGTAAATATAGCTTCTTCATATTCAATTAAAAAATATCATGATCTAATTGGATTTAACCATCCCGATAAAAAATTGAAATTAAAAAAATTAGTGCAGGGATTAAAAGATACAAGCTTGGAAGAAATAATTCCGGTTTCTTCAGCAAAAATGAAGGAGTTTTTAAAAGATTCTGGATTCTTGGGAAAAATACACAAAGAGTTTAGCATAAATGATCTTCCATTGGGTCTTTTAGACTGGTATAGAAGAAAAGAATCAAGTTATGCAAATAAAAATACTATAAATAAACTAATAGCATTTCTAGAAGAAAGATCAGATTACTTAAAAAACAAACAGAAATCTTCTATAATAGAAAAAAGAAAAGCTATATCATTAAATAGAAATGATCTTGCCCAAATGATTAATGTTACTTATGGCGTAGTACAGAACAGAGAAATTTTTAAGATACAAGATAAACATTTTGAAGCAATAACCAATAAATTAAACGAATTAATAAACATTAAAATATTAAAAACTAAGGAAAATATAAATAAATTAAAAAAATTGATAGATATGCCTGTTATATGGCAAAAAATCACTAAAATTTCTAAGAAAGAAAATCCATATCCATATTTAGTTGATATTGAAGTTGAACCCAATCAAAATTTTATAGCTAACGGAGTGGTTGTACATAATTCTGCTTTTGTTCCTTTTTTATATAAAATGGGTTATGAAGGACCTGTATATTTTACCCTTCCCGGAAGAGATATTGCTTCATTAATGGCCTTAGATTATATAAGTGTTGCACAAAAACAAAATAGAAAAGCTATTTTTGGAAGTGTTGACATTAAAGAAATGGTAAAACATAGCATTACTTTAGAGTATGGTGAAGTTTCTGATATTACACCTGATATTAGAGTTACATTTTATGATGCAGGACATGCTTTAGGAAGTGCAATGGTCCATCTTAATATTGGAAATGGTTTGCATAATTTGTTATATTGCGGAGATTTTTTATATGAAACAAGTAATTTACTAAGTATGGCTGAAACACAATTTCCAAGACTTGAAACAGTTATTATGGAAGCTACTTATGGCGGTCAAAATGATATTTATCCTTCAAGAAGAGAAGCTGAAGAATTATTGTATAAAACAATAAAAGAAACATTAGAAAGGAATGGAAAAGTTTTAATGCCTGTTTTAGGAACAGGAAGAGCTCAGGAGATAATGGTTATTATTGAAAAAGCAGTTCGAAATGGTTCTTTGCCTAAGATTCCAGTTTATGTTCAGGGGATTGTATGGGATATTACAGCAATACATACAGCTTATCCTGATTTCTTTAATTCAAACATTAGAAAATTAATATTTCATAAAGATCAAAATCCATTCTTAAATGAAATATTTAAACAAGTTGGATCAAGAAAAGAAATGGACCAAGTTTTAGATGGAGGACCTTGTGTTATTCTTGCTACTTCAGGAATGATGGTTGGTGGTTCTTCTGTAGAATATTTTAAAGAATTGGCAGACAATCCAAAAAATACTTTAGTTTTTAGTTCTTATCTTGGCCCTGGATCTTTAGGAAGAAGTATTAATGAAGGAGAAAGAGAGTTTAACTTAGATGGCAAAGAAATAAAAATGAAAATGGAAGTAGCTGCTATAAGAGGATTTTCAGGACATACTCCTAGAGATAAACTATTAACATTCGTAAGACACCTAGATCCTAAACCAAAAAAAATAATTCTAGTACATGGAGAAAGCTCTAAATGTTTAGATCTAGCAAGTACATTACATAAAACATTTAGAATAGAAACTAATGCTCCTAAAAATCTAGAAGCTATAAGAATAAGATAAATTTATAAATTTAATCTAATTATGATAAATTATGAGAAACTTTAATAACATTAAGGACAACATTAAGGATTTTTTTTCTTCATATTCTCCATATAAAGGAATTATTATGATGGGTGTATTTGGATCTTTTTTTGTAGCTGGGTCGTATTTTTTGGGTAATTATCAAGGTAATCAAAGTTTTATTTTAACTAAATCCCATCATTTAGGTGTAAGAATGGAAGAAATAAATCAATATTTTCCTAAGATGACTGAAAAAAATCAAGAATTATATCAAGATTCATTAAAAGCATTTCAGACAGAAAAAGATAGTTTGGATAACATTTTAAAATGAAAGCTAAAAAAATTTTAAAGTGGGGGGTACGTATCCTTGCAGTAAGCCTAGTTACAACAAATGTTGGTTCCTATTTATACAGTTTAGATCAAATACAAAGAGAAACTCAAATGAGAAAAGAACCTGCTTTTAATTTAAAACAAGATCCTAATGCATCTCGTAAAAAAGCACTTGAATATCTTAATTCTTATTCTCTTAATACACCTTTAGAAAAAGTATTTTTATACGGAAAAAAATGTGCTGCTGAAAATTATTTAGAAGATAAATATCTTGGATTATTTTAATCATTCAAAAACTAAATATTGGCCTTCATCTTTATACAATACTTCTCCAAAAAATTTCTCACCTTCTTTATACAATGGAGATTGATAAGCTTGATTTAATATATCTGATAATTCAAAAGCTGCTTTTTTATTGCTGAAAGCTATAGGAAGACTTGCTTCTAAAACATAATTTATATTAGTATCTTTAAATTTCTCCACTATTTCAAGCAAATCTGGATATTCAAATTGAAAATTTCTTAATCCTTCTACTAAATGAAGTTCTAATTCAGAAGGAATTTTAGCAACTTGTCTTATACTTTTTAACTCTATTTCAATAGCTTCTCTTCCAGTATTACATCTAAAAAAACCATAAGCTTTTCCCATAATTACATTAATCTTAACTTATATTTAAATATATTGTTTATGTTACCACTTTTAAGAGGGAAAGGTTTATATAGTAGTACAACTTTACATTTTAAGCCAAAAAAGGCTGAAAGGAGTAAAAAATGAAAATCAAAAATTATATCATATCATTGTTTATAGCATTACTAATTATAGGAATGCCAATACAAATTAGTGCAAATAAATTAAAAGATAATAAAGTAATTGTAGAAAAAAGTGACACAAATTTAGCTTTAAATAGAGGATGTATTTTAGTTAAAGAATTAAAACATGTTAATGTTTTAAATTGTAATGCAGATGCTGTAAATTCATTAAACTTGCAACCTGAATTAAATCTTCATACTCTAGATGCAGGTACTAATTCACAAGTTAGAGCCGATTTAGTTTTTTCTTCTGGAAATACTGGATTAGGAAGAAAAGTAGTTATTCTAGATTCAGGTTATAATTATAATCATTCTGAATTAAGCTCAAGTTATTTAGGTGGAAAAGATTTTGTAAATAATGATTTTGATCCATTAGATGACCTTGGACATGGAACACATGTTGCTGGATTAATTACAGCGGATGGAATTAATAGCAATGCTAAAGGTGTTGCTCCAGGAACCGGGATAATTTCAGGAAAAATAGTAAATACTAATGGAATAGCTTCTTTAAGTACATTAATTGATTCTATATATTGGGCTGTTGATGGAAACGATGGAGTTTATGGAACTTCAGATGATTTCAATGCAGATGCAATTAGTGTAAGTCTTGGAACAGATCCACCTTACACTTATGGTGGATATTGTGATGACGTGTTTCCAACTTTAACAAATGCAGTTAATTATGCTGTAAGCAAAAATGTTGCAGTTGTTATAGCTGCTGGAAATCATAATGTGCAAGGGGTAAGTATTCCAGGATGTATATCAAGTGCAATAACAGTTGGTGCTGTTGATAATCTTGATAATATAGCGTATTTCTCAGCAAGAGGAAGTGCATTAGATGTTGTTGCTCCAGGTGTTAATTTAGTTTCAACATGGCTCAATAACGAGTACACGATTTTATCTGGAACAAGCATGGCTGCTCCAATAGTAACAGGAACAATAGCCTTAATTAAATATAAACATCCAACTTACACAGTAATGCAAGTAAGAGATGCTCTAACTAAAACAGCTAAAGATATAGATGTAAGAGGATTTGATAGTAACACAGGGTATGGAAGAATAGACGCTTATGCAGCTGTAAATTATTCACCAACCAAAAAATGTGTTAAAAGATGTACTATTGCTTATTAATGAAAAACCTATTTTTTCTTTTTTTTATTATGATCTTTTAAGATAATCTAAATTTTTTCTTACATTGTCAATATATTTTATGCTTTCAATATAATCCTTTGAAAGACCTAGATTAATATAATCTTCATTAAACTCTCCGTTTAGATATCTTCCAACAGCTAATTCAATAGCCCATTTTTTTGCATCTTTCGAATCAGCCATTTTATACATTAATAGAGAAAGATCTAAATCATTAATATCTTCTCCATTAAGATGAAACTTTCCTTTAGCCCATGTACGCAAACTTTCTAAATAATATTTTCTTCTTTCCATTTTAATTATATATTTTATTTGGATTATAACTTGAAACAAATCCATTATGTATATTTTTTTGACTATCATCTGTTTTTATTTTTATTGGTTTATTTTTTGCTTTTTTTTGCTTTGTTATTTCAGAAATTTTCTTTGCTAAATTTTCTTGCAGTGAAAATAAATCCTCATTAACCTCTAGTCCAATTTTTCTTATATGACGAATTCCTTTAGTTAAAAATTCACAAGCTGCAGTAAATTTCTTTTCTTTATAAAAACCTTGAGCTTTTCTAATCAAAACTTTAGAAGATTCTCCATATACAAGTGTTTCTAATGATTGATACTCTTCTGGTAATTCTAATTTATTTGTTTTGAAGTAACTTCTTAAACCTTCCAAAAGCCCAATTGCAGATCTATAATCTGAATACAAGTTATGAGAACCAGTATAATAAATCCTTTCATTATAAGAACGTTTCTCTTCGAATCTATGCCTAATTTCATCCAATCGTTCTTTTAACCACATATCATAATATTCCATGATTTTTATAATAAATCCTAATTTATAAATCTTTCTTTTCTTAAAAGTGGTAACAATAGAAAAGTTTAAAAAGCTAATTATTAATAAATTAAAATGAATAAAAATGTCTGAAATGTTTGATAAAATAAGAATTTTGAGTAAAAAAGGTTTATCACTTGAAGAGATTGCAGAAAAAACTGATTTAACCATTTTTACTATAAAAAGATATAATTTAGTTCTAAAGAGAGGATTTGAATCATATTATAAATATCAAAAACATTTAGCTAAAGAAAGAGGGTTTAAATCATATTATGAATATGAAGTACATTTAGCTAAAGAAAGAGGGTTTAAATCTGTTAATGAATATGAAGTACATTTAGCTAAAAAAAAAGGGTTTAAATCTGTTAATGAATATCAAAAACATTTAGCTAAAGAAAGAGGATTTAAATCACTCCATGAATATCAAAAACATTTAGCTAAAGAAAGAGGGTTTAAATCAGATTATGAATATCAAAAACATTTAGCTAAGAGAGGGGGGTGGAAAAGTCTTAATGATTATAGAAATTATCATGAGAAAGAACATCAAAAACAACCAAGAAATAAAAGATTTAGTAAAATGATATATAATGCTCTGGAAAAATTGGAAAAAAATCAAGCTTGGCTGGCTCATGAAGCTAATTTAAGTAGAGAATCTATTTCTTTATATGTACAGGGAAAATCCTTTCCTATTTATATCAGATTGAAAAAAATATTTTCCATATTAAGATTACCATATAAAACTTTAGAAGATTTATTAAAATAAAATTAATTTAGCTATAAAAAAACCAACAAAACAACCTAAACTTAAGATAGGCATTGCAGGATAAAACTTACCTTTTTTACTATACAAAAATAATCCTAATAAAAATAAAGTTGTTATCAAAGAAGTTATTACAGCTGCTTCAAAATTATACTGTTTTAAAACAACTCCTGAAAAAAATAAGGTAAATCCTATATCTCCCCCGCCTAAAATAGCTGTTGTATATTTTGGATTTTTTATACTAGTTTTTAATGAAGTATTCTTATAAGGAATATTTACTCCAGCAAATATTTTAGAAGCTGTTTGAAACTTTGCTAATTCTATCATATGCTTGCTTTTGAATACAGCATAAAAATCATATATTGAAATTAAGATTAATAAAATTGTTATTGAAAATAGATTTAATATTGGGATAAATATAGCAGCTAATCCGCCATAAATAAATAATTCAGCTAGATTATTTATAATTACATTTGGTTTTAATGTTTTAATCAAACCAACTACAAATGCTATAATCAATGCTATTTTTTCATTTATGAAAGCATTTAAGGCTATAGTAATTGTTAAGGTTATTGAAATAAAAAACCATAACTTCCACAATTTCATGGCATTAAATCTCATTAATAATAAAGCAATTAAGGTAGAAATTATAATGATAATAAAAATGGATATAAAAGAGGTTTTTTCTTCAACTTGAGGTCTTTCGATATTTAAGGGAAGGTCTTTTTGAATAATTTCTCCGGTATCTGTTTTTTTTGGAAGATATTTATTAACAATACTTAATCCTATCAAATGTGCACCAAGAAAAATTAATAATAATATTAAAGTAATACTTATATTGTGTTTCATAAAAATTAAGTTAATAATAAGTTATATAAAATTAACCTTATAATATCCCCACTTTAAAGTAAGTAGGTTAAGTTTAAATATACTCTTTCACTTAAATTCTATAATGATTAGAGAACAACCATTTGTGCAACTTGAAAACGTTTCTAAGTGGTATGGTAAAAGTGTTATTCTTGATAAAATTAACTTAAATATCCCTTATGGGGATATATTTGGAATTATAGGAAAATCTGGATCTGGGAAAAGTACTATGTTAAGCCTCATTGTAGGATTTCTCAAACCAAGTGAAGGAAAAATTTATTTTCAGTCTCATGATATTTACAATAATATAAATGAGGTTAGGCAACAATTTGGTTTTGCAGCTCAAGAAGTTTCATTCTATCCTAGATTAACTGTAACAGAAAATTTACAGTATTTTGGCAGATTATATAATTTAACAGGCAAGCAATTAAAAGAAAGAATTCCTGAAATTTTAAGGCTTGTAAATTTAGAAGGTAATGAAAAGTTGCAGGGATGGAAATTAAGCGCAGGAATGCAAAAAAGACTGGATATTGCATGTGCTTTGATGCATGAACCAAAAGTTTTGCTTTTGGACGAGCCAACAGAGGATTTAGATCCTGCTTTAAGACTTGGATTATTAGATTTAATTAAAAAAATTAACAAAGAAAAAAATGTTACAGTTATTCTTACATCTCATTTGCTAAATGAAGTTGAATATGTATGTAGTAAAATTGCTATCCTTGACAACCATAACATTATTGCTTCTGGCACTTTAAATGAACTAAAAGCAGGCTATAGTAAAGAACATGAAGTAGGAATCGGAATAGAAGATGGAAATACTGAAGAATTTATCAAAATGGTTAAAAAAATTCCAGCTGTTAAGAAAGTTGTTGAAAGACAGGGTAAAATTTATTTGTATACCGATAAGGGTGCGGAGATTTTAACAAAAATGTTAAGTGTTTCAACCTTTAAAACACAAAAAAAATTTAAGGTTACTAGCATAAGTTTAAGCAAGCCAAGTCTAGAAGAGGTCTTTGAAGAATTAACAGGCAAAAAAACTGTTGAAGAAAAAGTTGTTAAAAAACAAGAAATTAAAGACGAGCCTAAGACAGAAGAAAAAAAGAAAATTTTAGGATTTTTCAATAAAAAATCCAAAAAAATGGATGAAAAAGAAAAAGACGTTGAAGATATAATTGAAAAAATTGCAAGAGCTAGTCCAGGTAAAAAAGAAAGAGTTGTAAAGAAAAAATGATAAAGATAATTGAGATAATAAAAAAGAACTTTAGATTATTACTTAGATCTAGAAGCTCTGCATTAATAGTATTATTAGGACCTTTAATTTTAATGCTGTTAATTGGTTTTGCGTTTAATACTAGTTCATTATTTGATATTAAGATAGGAACTTATTCAAAGGGGTATTCTGAACTATCAAACTCTATTGTAACTAAATTGCAAGATGAACAATTTAAAGTTATTAAAATAGATTCAGAACAAAGATGTATTGACATGATTAAATCTGGAGATATTCATGTTTGTACTATATTTCCTCCTAATTTAAACGTTAAAACAAGCGATAAAATTATATTCTATGTTGATAAATCCAGATTGAACTTTGTTTATATCATATTAGATAGAATTTCAAGCAAAATAGCAACTAAGTCAACTGAATTAAGCACAGCTTTAACTAACAGGTTGTTAACTTCTATAAATGGTGCTAACAAAAAACTTGATGTTAAACCAATATCTGGTGATTTAGAAAGTTCTTCAAGTACTGTTACAAAAGTTACAACTGATATAAATAATTTAGATACTTCAGCTAAAATAAGTACTAATTTTTCAGATGTAACTAAAGAAATTAAAAACATACAAAATCAAACAAACTTAAGTTCAAGTACTTTTTCAAAACTAAATTCATTAGTATCAAGTGTTCAAAGCGATTATAATAGTGCAATAGATAAAATAAATGCAATAGCTTCTGTAAAAGTTAGTACTAGTAAAAGTTTAAATGATGTTAAGGCTAAACTTTCCAATAATATAAAAGATGCAAAAAATATTGAAAAGAACATTAAAGAAGTCAAAGATGATATTAATTCAATAGAAATAAAAGATGTTTCAAGAATAGTAAGCCCTATTTCCACTGAAATTAAACCTATATCAGCTGAAAGCACTAATCTAAGTTATACTTTCCCTACTTTAGTTTTATTAGTTATATTATTTGCAGGATTGTTTATAGGAAGCACTTCTGTAATGGAAGAAAAAACATCAAAAGCTTACTTTAGAAATTTTATTACCCCAACAAAAGATATTTTATTTGTAATTGGGCAATATGTTTCAGATATTATGATAGTTATGCTACAGTTATTAATACTTTTTTCAGTTATGCTAATAATAACAAAGGTTAATTTAGCCATAACATTATTCTTAAACTTATTCATAATATTATTCTTATCTGGAAGTGTATTTATCTTAATGGGGATGATTATAGGGTATTTGTTTAAAAGCGGAGAAACTGCTAACATGGGTGCTATCTCTGTAGGAGCTTTATTATTATTCTTTTCAAATACAATTCTTCCAATAGAAGCTCTTCCTGCAACAATAAGAAAAATAGTAGGTTTTAATCCATTCATATTAGGAGAAACTAGTTTAAAGAAATTAATATTATTTAATGAAAGTATATCAAATGTTTTGACTTCAGTATACTTTTTATTAGGATTTTTTGTAATATTATTTGTAATAGCATATTATACCAGGGAATTAACAAAACGAAGAGTTAGTTAATTTTATATACTAAATTTAATTCTTATTTTTATGGAAAAAGAGTTTAAAGTCACTCCTTGGGAAGTTAAAGGAAAAATTGATTATGAAAAGTTAATAAAGGGGTTTGGAATTTCTCATATTGGTGCCATACCAAAGAAATTTCAAGATAATTTTCTTTTTAGAAGAAAAATAGTATATGGACATCGTAATTTAGATTTAATTTTAAATGTTATTAAAAACAAAGAAAAATTTGTAATGTTGACTGGGCTAATGCCTTCTGGAAAATTTCACTTCGGACATGCTCTTGTTGTTAAACAAATGCTGTTTTATCAAGAGTTAGGAGCTAAATTATATATTACTGTTGCAGATATAGAAGCATATAATACAAGAAATCCTGATTTAGAAGAGTTAAGAAAAACAGCTATTGAAGAATATTTAACAAACTATATTGCTTTAGGTTTAGATCCAAAAAATACTGATTTTTATTTTCAAAGTGCAAGATCAAAAGATGGTAAAAAAAGCAATGCGTATTACTCTTTAGCAGAAAAAGCAAGTAGATATATAAGTTTTAATGAAGCAAGGGCAATTTATGGGGAAAATATAAGCCCCGCAAAATTAAGTTCTGCTTTATTGCAATTCTCTGATATTGTTCACGCACAACTTAAAGAATTTGAAGGACCAATAAACGTTGTTGTTCCAGTAGGATCTGATCAAGATGCTCATCTACGTTTATGTTCAGATATAATTCAAAGAATGAAAGATTATAAATTTAGACAAATAACATCCACATATAATTTATTCTTACCAGGATTGAAAGGCGGAAAAATGTCTTCCAGTGATTTAACTTCATACGTTTCTTTAACAGACACCATAGAAGAAGCTGCAAATAAAATAAGAAAATATGCTTTTTCAGGTGGACAAGCAACGGTTGAAGAACATAGGAAAAAAGGTGGTAATCCTGATATAGACATAAGTTATCAATGGCTAAGAATGTTTTTTGAAGAAGATGATAAAAAACTTAAAAAAATATATGAAGACTATAAATCTGGAAAATTATTAACATCTGAATTAAAGCAGATTTTAATAGATAAACTTACTAAATTCTTAAAAGACCATCAAGCTAAGAGAGAAAAAGCTAGAAAATTAGTTGATAAATTCATTTTTAAAGAATAAGCTTTGTAACCACTTTTTAGTGCGTATAAACCGAAAGCTTTATAAATACATTACTGTTCCTACTTCTAAGGAAAATAAAATGAAAGTATTTAGCAAATCAAACATGATTACAGGAATGATGATCGCAGGAGCTTTAGGAATTGCTGGAATTCTTAAGTTATACAGCGAGGATTTAGATAGAAAATTACTTCCTAAATCTTTTTCAAGCCCAATAGAATCACCAAAAAATAAAGATACTTTATCAGTTTTAAATTTTGAAAATTTAAATAATTATCTTAACCCTTCCTTTTATAACGCTTTAGAAGGTCCTCGATTAAAACCTTATGGATGGAGAAAATGAGAATAGAGAGCGTTCAAAATTTAATAGAATTAATGAGCCCAGATGATTTAAAGGCAAGAAGACCATCGCTAGATTACAGACAAAAAATTGTAAATAGGGGAGAATTTCCTAATGAAGTTTTAGATATAGGTAAAAAGATATTAGGTCATTTATTTGAAGCAGCTAAAAAGAAAATAAAAGATTCACTTCATGTTTCTGATTTAATTAAGCACGATCAATTAAAATATTATGAAACTTATGATGGAAATTTATATATTGTTGGTTTTGATTTATATAATCATTCAATATTAAAATTTACTCAAAGAACAAACATTCCAGAACTTTGTAAGCATCTAGAAAGTTATAATTTAAAAGAATTACAAGAGGTAGGAGCACAAAAATGATAGTAAAAGAAGATTTCCTTAAAAAATTAAGAAGTGCATTTGATTTAAATGAATATGAAGTTAAAATATGGACTGCTCTATTATCTAGAGGAGTATCTTCAGCAGGTGAATTAAGCGAGATAAGCAATGTTCCTAGATCAAGAAGTTATGATGTTCTTGAAACTCTTGAAAAAAAAGGTTTTGTTATGATGAAATTAGGAAAGCCAATAAAATATATGGCTGTTAAACCAGAAGAAGTTCTTAAAAGAGTTAAATCTGGACTAACAAGACAAGCAGAAGAACGTGTTAAAATGCTTGATGATGTTAAATCAACAGATTTATACAAAGAATTACAATCATTGCATGAAGTAGGTATTAAAAAAGTAGACCCAAGTACATTAAGCGGAGCTATTAGAGGAAGATCAAAGATATATGATCAAATGGAAAGTATGGTAAGGAATGCAACTAAAAGTGTTATCATAATGACTACAGCTAAAGGTTTGCAAGAAAAATATGACATGCTTAAATCTTCATTAAAAAAATTAAAGAATGTAAACGTTAAAATTGTAACACAAGTAACAAAAGAAAATAAAGATTTAGTTGATGAACTTAAAAAATATGCTCAAGTTAAAAACGTGGAAAAAGTAAACTCAAGATTCTGCATTGTAGACGGAAAAGAATTAATATTCATGATGATGGACGATGATAAGGTTCATGAAAATTATGATATAGGAATTTGGGTAGATACAAATTACTTTGCATCTGCATTAGAGCAAATGTTTAATTTAACTTGGAATGGTTTGTAATTAAAATGAAATTACTGGGAGATGTTCAGTATTTTGGATTGAAAAAAAGCTGGCAATCTGATTACTATACAGAAATTTCTTTTAGTTTAGATGAAGTTAAATCAACAGATTATAATAAGATTGAAGATATATCAGAAAGAGCAACTTTTATTTCTAGAAGACAAGGATATAAATATATTTTAAAAGATGAACGTAAATCTTTAGAAAGAAAAGTGTATCAAAGTAAAAATTTAAAGAACAGAATTGAATTAGATTATAATTACAATAAAGGACTATTGAATGTATTCATAAAAGGGGAAGATGCAGAAGAAATACTTACAAGTTTAGAAAAATTATTACAAAAAGAAGAAAAGCAAGCAGCTTGAAATGGCAAAACCAATAACTTTAGGAAAAGTAATTTTTGGTACGTGTTCTTTATTTTTGATATATGCTGGAGGATATGATTTAGTTTCTTCTAATTTAGGATTAGGAGATTTGTTAAAAGAAAAAGAACAGCAAGAATTAAATATAAATTTTTTGAGAGACATAGTAAAAAATTATTCTAGTAATAAGGTTCTAGACTTTCATTATAAAAATAGAGAAATTAGTGATTTAACTCAGGATTCAGCTAAAACAAGAAATAATTTAGATAGCCTTTATTCTAAAGAAAGTGAAATAAGAAAAACTTCTTTACTATCTTGGCTTTATTATATTAAAAAGTAAGTTTTTTAAAGATCGTATTTCTACTAATTTTATGGATTATGAGAAATTAATTAAAAGTTTACATCCATTAGAAAGGAAGATATTTCCATTAATAAGAGAT
>Ga0209515_10001709_pt1 | contig 35853 bp, 37 predicted proteins | sample Subgroupgradi54m_FD_187454 | JGI IMG/M metagenome (GOLD analysis project Ga0209515, IMG submission 187454) | Subsurface groundwater microbial communities from S. Glens Falls, New York, USA - GMW60B uncontaminated upgradient, 5.4 m (SPAdes)... ... | reverse complement strand
ACAGGGTTCCGGTCCCGCGGAACAGGGTTCCGGTCCCGCGGAACAGGGTTCCGGTCCCGCGGAACGGGGTTCCGATGGGCCTTCCGGCCCCGTTTTCGGACCGAATACGGCCGCCCTCGCGATGGCCGCGGTCTCCGCCCTGCGCGCGCTGCCCGGCCTGGACGCCTGGTCCCTGGCCTGCCGGCGCAAGACCCTCCGCGGCATATGGCGGGGCTGGTTGTTGAAATCGCACAAACCGGTAAGGTAGAATGGGAAGCGGGATGCCGCGGCCATGATCGAAGTGACGAAGTTGAACGGGGAAAACATCATCGTCAACGCCGATCACATCGAATCCGTGGAAGCGCAACCCGACACCGCGCTGGTGTTGACCAATGGTAAGCGCATCGTCATCCGGGATCAGATTCCGGAAATCGTGCGCAAGGTCATAGAGTATCAGCGCAGCATCCGTACCGCGACCGGACCGCGCTTAGGCGCCGGAGCGGCGGAATCCGGGCGATAGCCCGACGGACCAGAAGGGCGGATTGAGGGAAAATGTCAGAAGAAAAACCCAAGGGCGAAGCGCCTGCGGATAAAAAGGCCGAAGGCGGGAATGCCAAGCCGGCCAAAGCTCCGATGAACAAAAAGATGATCATCATCGCGGCAGTGGTCTTGGCCGATCTGGGCATCATGGCGGGTCTGGGGATGTTCATCGTCGGCAAGCTCAAGGGTAAAACGGTGGATCCGGTCGCCGAAGCGCAGAAGGAACAGGAAGCGGCCGAAAAAGAGAAGAAGCACGAGCTCACGAAAATCGGCACGGTGCTTCCCAAACCCCTGCCCTTCACCGTAAACATCCCGGGAACACCTCCCCATTACCTGAAATGCTCCATCCAACTGGAATGGGACGGGGTTGAAGCCCCGGGCGGAGGCGAAAAGGAAGGCGGCGGCGCGGCCCTGGACGAAACCGGCAAAGAGATCACCAAGCGCATGCCCAAGATCACGGACATCATCATCAACATCCTGAGCAGCCAATCCTATGACGAGTTGCTGAAACCTTCCGGCAAGCAGAAGATGAAGGAAGCGATCGTCACCGAAATAAATGCCATCCTTCCGGATGCGCACCACGAGGAGGGCGAGAAGAAGAAAAAGGAAGCGGGCCCGGAGCCCACCGGTAAACTGCGCAATGCCTTCTTCACGGAATTCATCGTCCAGTAGCGGAACCGAGCGGAAGCCATGAGCGATATACTTTCCCAGGAAGAGGTCGACGCCCTTCTCAACGCGGTATCCACCGGAAGCCTGGTGCCGGAAGCCAGCGCCGATAAGCCCACGTCGCTGGAAGGCGGCATGGCCGCGGAGGAGACGGACAAGGAAAAGTCCGTCACGCTCTACGATTTCCGCCGCCCGGATCGCGTCTCCAAGGATCAGATGCGTACCCTGCAGAACCTGCACGACGGGTATGCGCGCCTCCTCTCGACCACCCTGAGTTCCTACCTCCGTACCCTGGTGGAAATCGACATCGTCTCCGTGGATCAGCTTACCTATTCGGAATTCATGATGTCGATCTCGAATCCCAGTTGCATCTACGTGTTCCAGATGGAACCGTTGGAAGGCGCAGCCATCTTCGAAGTGAATCCCAGCCTGGTCTTCTTCATCGTGGACCGGTTGTTCGGGGGACAGGGGAAACCGTCCGAGCACAACCGCGAACTCACCGACATCGAGAAGAACGTGCTCACCAAGATCGTGGAGCGCGCCCTTCTCAACCTCAAGGAAGTGTGGGAACACGTCGGCATTTTCACGCCCAAGATCGAGAGCTACGAGACCAATTCCCAATTCGTGCAAATAGCGCCTCCCAACGAGACCATCATTTTGATCTCCCTGGAAGTGCGCATGAAGCATGGTTCGGGCCTGATCAGCCTGTGCTTCCCCTATATGCTGCTGGAGTCCGTGATCACCAAGCTGTCCGGGGAATCCTGGATTTCCGGGCAACGCACCACCACGCAGGAGACGCGCCGCCTGCTGGAAACGGAATTGGCCGCCACCGAACTCGGGGCCACCGCCGTGATCGGCGAAACCAGCCTCTCCGTACGCGACCTGCTGCAATTGCAGAACGGGGACGTGGTCGTGCTCGACAAGCTGGCCCAAAGCGATCTGGTGGTGAAGATCGGCGATAAGCCGAAGTTTCTGGGCAAGGTCGGCATGGTGGGCCGCAACAAATGCATCCAGATCACGTCGATCATCGATCGGGAAGTAGGGGAAGATGGCTGAAGATGGATCGCTGAGCCAGGCCGACATCGATGCGCTTACGGCGGGTCTGCTCGGCGACTCGCCTTCGGATGGCGTGGACGTCATGGCGTTGCGCCCCGAAGTGGACGCCATACTGGACATAGGCACCTCGGTGCTCAGCACCCTGCTGAGCCGGCAAGCCACCCTGTCCACCCGGGAAATCAAGGACGCGGACGAAGCGGGCCTGGGCGACGGCATGGACGATCAGGGCCTGATCATCCGCCTGGCCCTGAAACACGGATTGCCCGGCGAGCTTTGCCTCCTGATCCGCAAAGAAGGCGCGGCACTGTTGTGCGGCCTGATGATGGGCGGGGACGGCACCGAACCGTACAAGGACGAGGACATCGACGCGCTCAACGAATTCGGCAACCAGTTCATGGGAGCCGTATGCACCAACCTGGGCACCCGCTTCGGGATCTCGGTGTCCCCCGCGCAGGCGCAGACCTCGGCGTTCGATCCCGGTCAACCGCCTTTCGAATTGGCCGGCGCCGCGCTGGTGGACGCCAACCTCTCCATCGAAGGGTTTCCCGATACCCTGGTCCGGCTGCTCCTGTCCCCGGCCCTTGCCGCGAAATTGACGGGCGGCGACTCCAACGGCTCCGGCGGACGGGATGCTTCCGGCGGAGACAATCCCCTCGCCAACCTGGGCGGCTTCGACACCAGCCTGGCGCGCAACCTGGAGGACAGCCCTCCCAACATCCAGATGCTGCTGGACATCAATCTCAACGTCACCATCGAACTGGGCCGCACGCGGCTTTCCATCCGCAGGGTGCTGGAATTGGGCCCGGGATCGATCATCGAGCTCGATCGCCTCGCCGGCGAACCCGTAGACCTGCTGGTGAACGACAAGGTTGTCGCCAAGGGCGAAGTGGTGGTGGTCGACGAATATTTCGGCATCCGTATCATCTCGTTGGTGTCTCCCGAGGAGAGGATCAAACAGCTTAAATGAAATCCGCATTCCGAATCCTGATCGCCGCATGCGTGGCCCAACTCTTCGTCGTGACGGCGGCCCAGGCCATTCCGGGAAAATCACTCTATGCCTCGTCCAAATCCGCGGCGGCCTCCGAGTCCATGTCCGCCGCGCCCCTGGCCGATCTCCCGCCTCCGCCTCCACCGACCACAGCGCCTTCGGCCGCCATGGAAGAAAAATTCCGCAAGCTGCAGAAGGAAATGGATCGCAAGGCGGCGCCCGCTGGTTCCGCGGCACCGGCCGCCAAGGCCCCGGAGAACAGCGGTTCGGACGGCGTCGGTGTCGGAACGTTGGCCATGCAAATCCTGTTCGGCCTGGCTTTCGTCCTGCTCTTGGCGGTGGTGTCCATCCGAGGTCTCAAGCGCATGCAGGGCCGGATCCTGTCCAAGCCCGGCAAGAGCGGAGACATCTTCGAAGTCCTGGAAACCTGCCACCTCGGGACCAACCAGCGCGTGGTGGCCATGCGCATGAACGATGAGGTCGGCATCCTGGGCGTGACCCAGCAAGGCATCTCCCTACTCACCGTTCTCAAGGAGCCCGTCGACGAGCTGCGCCGCGCCCGCGCGGGCGAAGGCAATTCCGCCGCCTTCTCCGACAATCTGAACAAGTTGCTGGAACGCTTCAAGAAGCCGAAAAAGGTTTCCGATCTGCTGGATGAAGGTGCGGCATGAGACCGGGGCTATCGACGATATCGGAGGGGACTGAAGAAAACTTTAATTCAATTTTCGGGAAGAAGATCGATATAGGAAACGGTTCCGGGGTTGAAAACATTGGAAGCCTTAGCAAGATCAAGTCTGGAGTCCGGAGTCCGGAGTCTGGAGCAAATGCAAATGCGCTTTCCTCCGGAATTTTCCGCATGCATTTCCTCCCGTCATTTCTCCGCTCCAGACCCCAGACTCCAAACTCCAGACCGGAAGCACCTCGACGCACCATGCTTCCATACGTACTACCGGTTCTCATAATCTTCTTCGCCTCCCTCCCCGCCGTCTCGCAGGTCCTCCCCAAAATCTCCATGGGCTTCGACAAGGCAACCGGCCCCAAGGACGTAGCGGTCACCCTGGAACTGGTCGCCATGCTCACCATCCTGAGCCTGGCCCCATCCATCCTCATCATGATGACCTGCTTCACCCGCGTGGTGGTGGTGTTGACCTTCCTCAAGCAGGCCCTGGGCACCCAGAACGCGCCGCCTAACCAGATGCTGATGGGACTGTCCCTGTTCCTCACCTTCTTCATCATGGGGCCCACCTTCAACAAGGTCAACGACGAGGCCCTGCAGCCCTATCTCGCGGAGAAAATCGACTACAAGTTCGCCATCGAAAAGGGCATGGCGCCCATGCGCGAGTTCATGCTCAAGCAGGTGAACGAAAAGGATCTGGCCCTGATGGTGCGCATCAGCCGCTCCCCCACGCCCAAGAACGTGGAAGAACTGAGCAACATCACCATCATCCCCGCCTTCTGCATCAGCGAATTGCGGTCCTCGTTCATCATCGGCTTCCTCATCTACATCCCGTTCCTGGTGATCGACATGGTGGTCTCCTCCGTGCTCATGTCCATGGGCATGATGATGCTGCCTCCGGTCATGATCTCCACGCCCTTCAAGCTCATCCTGTTCGTATTGGTGGACGGGTGGAACCTCGTCATCCAGCAACTGGTGCTGAGCTTCCGTTAGCAGAAAGCCGATTCCATGAATGAAATGATGATCATCGACCTGGGCCGCAAGACATTGATGATGGTGCTCATCCTGAGCGGCCCCATGCTGCTCCTCTCCCTGGTGGTGGGCCTCATCGTCAGCGTATTCCAGGCCGCGACCCAGATCAACGAAATGACCCTGACCTTCATCCCCAAACTGGTCGCCATGGGCATCGCCCTGCTGGTTTTCCTGCCCTGGATGCTGCAACTTTTCAAGGGATTCTTCGTGGAATTGCTGGAGATGATCCCGTCGATGCTGCGGTGACGACGGGTAGAATTCAAAATGCAAAAGTCAAAATTTAAAATGCAAAATGGAAGAACGCGGCATCCCGCGATGCGCCCGGGAAGGAAATCTTTCCTCTTCACTTTTGACTTTTGCATTTTGCATTTTGACTTTTGCCTTCTACCCCAATGACCCACATCCCCGTAGCCACCGCCCTAGACGGCATCCCAGCCCTCCAGGATTTCACGGTAACCCAGATAGAACTCTGGCTGCTGGTGTTGATCCGCATCAGCGTGATGGTGTTCCTGCTGCCCATCCTGAATACCGATGAGGTCCCGCAGCGCCTCAAGGCGGGCATGTCCTTCTTCCTGAGCCTCATCCTCTTCCCCACCCTGCCCCATTCCGTCATCGCGATTCCGGAAAGCGTCCCGGCCTACATCATGCTCGCGGTCAAGGAGATCTATATCGGCCTGGTGATGGGCTTCGCCGGCACTTTCGTGTTCGCGGGATTGCGCTTCGCCGGTTCCTGGATCGATGCGGAATCGGGCTTCAACATGATGCAGGTGATGAATCCGGTCGCGCAGGAAGAAGACACGCCCATGGGCCACCTGCTCTTCATCATCTTCATCCTGTTGCTGCTATCCACCGGCGGCTACATGTTCTACCTGCAGGCCATCGCGGAATCCTTCCGGATGATCCCATTGACCGGGGCGCATGCCGCCTCGGGGGGAATGGTGGCCGTGTTCCTGCAATTGTCCCTGAACGCCTTTCTGCTGGGCATGAAGGTGGCGGCCCCTATCATCACCACCTTGTTCATCTCCAGCGTCGCGCTCGCCATCATCGCCCGCATCATGCCCCAGATGAACGTATGGATGGTGGGCATGCCGATGAAACTGGCCCTGGGAGCCATGACCATGTTCTTCGCGCTGCCGCTCATGTGGCAGGCCTTTATCAAGGAGCAGGACAGCCTGCAGGAATACTGGATCGTGCTGATGCGCATGATGGGCGGGGGGACCTGACATGTCCGCGGAAGACGACGGAAAAACAGAAGACCCTACAGGCAAAAAGGTCGGAGAAGCCCGCAGCAAGGGCATGGTCGGCCGCAGCGCGGATTTCAATTCCGCCCTGGTCCTGATGACGGGAACGGTGTTCATCTGGATGTTCGCGGATCGCCTCGTTGACGGCATGCGGAATACCATGATCGAGAGCTTCAAGGCCATCGGCAACTTCGAGGACATCCCGGGGATGCTGCAGGATATGGGGCGGCAGGGGATGATTGGCATCTTGTACATGCTCTTGCCCGTGGTCTGCGCCATCACCGCGGTTTCCGTGACCGCCACCGTCGCCCAGGGGGGCTTTCTGTGGAGCTGGGAAGCGCTCGGCCCCAACTTCGGCAAGGTCTTCAGCCTGGGAGGCATGGGCAAGCTCTTCTCCCCCGCCTCCTTCGTGGAGATCGCTAAGAGCGTCGCCAAGATGATCGTCGTCGGCATCATCGCCTACATGGTCGCATCCAAGCATTACGAACAATACCTGGCCCTGGCCGACATGTCCCTGGGGCAGTTCTGCTCCACGCTGTTCTCGGTGAGCATCGAGGTCATCATGAAGTCCACGGTGGTGCTGCTCTTCATAGGGGTGGCGGACCTGGTGTACCAGAAGCGCAAGCTCAAGAACGAGCTGAAGATGTCCAAGACCGAAGTCAAGGACGAGGCCAAGCAATCCGAAGGCGATCCCCATGTCAAAGGCAAGATCCGCAGCCTGCGCCTGCAGATGCACCGCAACTTCATGATGAAGGAACTGCCCAAGGCGACCGTCGTCATCACCAACCCCACCTTCATCGCCATCGCCGTGCGCTACAACCAGGGCGAGGACACGGCCCCGGTGGTGGTGGCCAAGGGCAAGCGGCTCATCGCCGAACGCATCCGCGACGAGGCACGCAAGAACGATATCCCCATCGTGGAAGACAAGCCCTTGGCGCGCAGCCTGTACGACGTGGTGCAGCCCGGAGAGGAGATTCCCGAGGAATTCTTTGCCGCGGTGGCGGAAATTTTGGCCTACGTGTACAGCCTGAAGGGCGCCCGCGCGGCCTGATCCGTTTGACCTTTCGCGGACCGGCTTATGTCCGCTCGCGGACCCAAACCCCCAAAACAATCCGGTTTAAGGATTGCGCGAAGCTTCCCGGCTCCGCGCGGGCCCGCGTTCCCGGAAAAGCGCCCCAAAAATCCCCAGCCGCGGAGCCTTTTTGAAACCGGCCCGCGGTTTGCTTGAGAACTCCTGAGGCGCCCCCGACTTCCGATCATCGGTGGTTTGGACCGGAAACTTTAATCGGCGCTTTGGGAACGAAAATGAACGCATTGACCGAAACGAAGAAATTGGGAGGAGCCTTCGTCGCGAACAAGGATCTCCTGATCGCGTTGGTCCTCATCGGGGTCATCACCATGATGATCCTGCCCGTGCCGCCGTTCATGCTGGACGTCCTCCTGACCGTGATGATCTCCGTAGCCATCGTCATCATGCTCATCTCCATGTACATCGAGAACGTGCTGGATTTCTCGGTCTTCCCGGGAATGCTGCTGATCATCACCCTGTTCCGGCTGGGCCTGAACGTGGCCACCACCCGCCTGGTGCTGACCGAGGGCGAGGCCGGCGCGGTCATCCACACCTTCGGCACCTTCGTCACCAAGGGCAACATGGTGGTCGGAGCCATCATCTTCATCATCCTGGTCATCATCCAGTTCATCGTCATCACCAAAGGCGCCGGCCGCATCGCGGAAGTGGCCGCCCGTTTCACCTTGGACGCCATGCCCGGTAAGCAGATGGCCGTGGACGCTGATCTCAACGCCGGCATCATCACCGAGGCCGAGGCCAAGGAACGCCGCAAGAACATCGGCCGCGAAGCCGACTTCTATGGAGCCATGGACGGCGCAAGCAAATTCGTGCGCGGCGACGCCGTCGCCGGCATCATCATTACCGTGGTCAACATCATCGGCGGCTTCATCGTCGGCATGACCATGCAGGACCTCTCCTTCCAGGACTCGCTCAAGCGTTTCACCATCCTGACCATCGGCGACGGCCTGGTAACGCAGATGCCCGCGCTGATGATCTCCACCGCCTCCGGCATCATCGTGGCCCGCGCCGCCTCCAAGCAGAACCTGGGCGAAGAGGTCATGGCGCAACTGAGCCAGAGCACCAAAGCCCTCTACACCGGCGGCGCCTTCATGGGATGCGCCGGACTCATCCCCGGCATGCCCACCATCCCCTTCCTGCTCCTCGCCGCCGCCATCATCGGCCTCGCCGTCTCCGTCGGCCGCAGCAAGGTCGCCAAGAAGGCCCAAGCCGAGGTCGACAAGGTGCAGAAGGCCGAGAAGGATGAAAGCGCCGCCAACCCGGACAAGATCGAATCCTATCTGCAGGTGGATCAGATGGAGCTGGAAATCGGCTACGGTCTCATCTCCCTGGTGGATGTGAACCAAGGCGGCGATCTGCTCGAACGCATCACCATGCTGCGCCGCCAATGCGCCACCGAGATCGGCGTCATCGTGCCGCCCATCCGCATCCGCGACAACATCCAGCTCAAGGCCAACCAGTACGTGGTCAAGATCAAGGGCATCGAAGTGGGCCAGGGCGAACTCATGACGGGATGCTTCCTGGCCATGGACCCGGGCGGCACCAGCCAGAAGATCCAGGGAATCCCCACCGTGGAGCCGGCCTTCGGCCTGCCCGCCATCTGGATCACCCATTCCCAGAAGGAAGCCGCCGACATCGCGGGCTACACCGTCGTCGAACTGCCCGCCGTGATCGCAACCCATCTCACCGAGCTCATCCGCAACCACGCGGGAGAAATCCTCACCCGCCAGGACGTAAAGTCCTTGATCGACAACACCAAGGCGACCAACGCCACCGTGGTGGAGGAACTCATCCCCGGCCTGCTGAGCGTGGGCGAGGTCCAGCGCGTGCTCATCAACCTGCTCAACGAGAAGGTCTCCATCCGCGACCTGGGCACGGTGCTGGAAGCCCTGGCCAACGCGGCCAAGGTCTCCAAGTCCGAAGCCTATCTCACCGAACAATGCCGTCAGGCCCTCTCTCGGCAGATCTGCAAGGTCTACAAGGACGCCAACGATTGCATCCACGTAATCAGCCTGGAACCCAAGCTGGAACAGATGCTGGAAGCCTCGGTGCAGGCCACCGATCGCGGCCCGCGCCTGGTCATCCGCCCGGAACTGGTCGGCCGCATGGTGGGCCGCCTCTCCGCCTTGGTGGAACGCATGGTGGCCCAGAACATGCAGCCCGTGCTGCTGTGCTCGCCCGGCATCCGCTTTCAGCTGCGCAAAATCATGGAAGGCTCCTTCCCCAACCTCGCGCTCATCTCCTACAGCGAGATCGCGAACGGCGTGAACGTGAAGGCCACCGGAACCGTAGTCCTGAACGAAAATGACAATGCGAGTGCGTAACGGTTCGCCGAAGAATTTTTCAGCTCATAGAGGTGTAAAGTGAAGATGAAGTCCTACCAAGCCGACACCATGCAGGAAGCCCTGGCCCTGGTCAAGGATGAAATGGGTCCCGACGCCGTGATCCTCAAGTCCCGCCGCACTACGCGCAAGGTCGGCAGCAAGACCCAGCCCTGCTTCGAGGTGACCGCGGCCCTGGAGGAAAGCCTGTTCGCCCGCCCCGCCGCCGTCGCCCCTGATCGTTCCCGGAATGCGAGGAGCGTCGCGTCGCGCCAGCAACTCGAGAGCGACGAGCCAAAACGGAATGCGAGGAGCGTCGCGTCGCGCCAGCAACTCGAGAGCGACGAGCCAAAACCCGTGGCCCGCGGCTTCGCCCCCGCCGGCCGGGTCCCGGATCCATCCCGCGCTCCGGCCCCGCGTCGTTCCGCCGTTCCCGCCGCCACGGTTTCCGCCTCCGCATCGCCATCAACCACACCAACAGCCCCTGGGCAATACGACTGGCGCGGCACCTTGCGCCGCGTCGATGAAGAAGGCAACCCCGTCCAACAGGCCGCCGCCAAAGGTTCCCCCGAAGCCGCCGCCGCCCCCATCCAGAACGCCCGCCGTCTTCCGGCCGGAAACGATCGTCGCGCCTTTCAGCAGGATCCCAGCGGTCCGGATCGCCGCGCGCAACAGAATTCCCCCGACGTCCGCGAGGCCCGTGAAGATGCCGCCGACCAGAGCCTGGTGGAAATGCTCCGCAGCGAATTGAAGGAGATGAAGGAGCGCGCCGAACATCCCGCCCGCGCCATGAAGGATTTGAAGGACGAGATCAAGGCCATGATGGACTCGTCCAATGCCCGCACCGCCGCGGCCGCGGCCTCCGCAGCCGCCAACGCCAGTACCCATTTCCCGACCGGTTCCCGCCAGATGGAATCCCGAGTGGGTTTGGGCCCCGCGCGTAGCGTGGGGAACGCCTTCGCGCGCTCCGCCGTCTCGCCCGCCACCGCCTGGATCCCCAATCCGGAATTCCAAGCCCTGCAGGAAAGCCTGGTGGACATGGAAGTGGAGCCCGCCCTGGCCGCCGAAGCCGTGGGCGCGGCCTATAGCGAATATCGTATGGCCTGCAAACCGGAAACCCCGGCCGAGCTTGCGGCCGTCCAACCCGGCGAACGCGAAACCGCCATGCTGGCCCGCAACCTGGCCGAACGCATCCGTGTCACCGGCGGCATCCGCTTGCGTCCCGGCCGTCCGACCACCGTTGCCCTGGTAGGTCCCACGGGCGTGGGCAAGACCACCAGCCTCGCCAAACTCGCGGCCCTCGCCAAGATCCAGCAGGGCAAAAAGGTCGGCATCATTTCCGCGGACAACTTCCGCATGGGCGCCAACGAACAGTTGGAATTGTTCGGCCGCACCGCCGGCATCGCCGTCAAGCCCGTCTTCTCACCCGCCGACGTGGCCCAGGCCCAGCGGGAATTCTCCGATTGCGATCTCATCCTCGTCGACACCGCGGGCCGCAGCCACACCCACAAGGAAATGTGGCGCGAACTCCAGGGCCTCTTGCATTGCCTGGCCCCGGACGAAATCCATCTGGTGCTTTCCGGACCCACGCGCATGCGCGAGCTCTGGCACCAATACGGCCTATACCGCGATCTCGGCGCCGGCAGCATCATCTTCACCAAGCTCGACGAATGCCTGTCCCTGGGCTGCCTTTACAACCTGGCCCGCCGTGCCGAAGCGCCCCTTTCCTATCTCTGCAACGGCCAGGTGATCCCGGACCATATCATGCTCGCGCGTACCGACGTCGTGGCCTCGGCCATCGCCAATGCCGCGCGCGCGTCCCTGGCGCCCGCGCCGGTTTCCCGTTGAATGACCGCGCCCGCATGAAAAAGCTCAAACTTCCCCGTCCGGAACGCCACACCAAGTTTGTGAACCGTGTCCGAAGGGTACTCTCATCGTCAATTCTCACCGGCGGACCGGTGCAATGTCATGCGGCCCTTGTCATTTCAGGCCGGCGAACCGGTCGGAGACTCTATCCCCTTGTCATTTCAGGCCGGCGAACCGGTCGGAGACTCTATCCCCTTGTCATTTCCGACCGGCGGGGTCCATAATTAACCTGAACGTGAAATTGGAGGAACTTGAATGGACGCCACGTCCATAGCCAAAGCGATAACCCGAGCCATCCTGGCGACTTTGGTGTTTGCCGTGATCGGTTTTTCGCTTTTGCTGGCTCCGGATATCAATACGACGGAAATCCTCTTCGCCCTGGGCAAAGGATTCCTCACCTTCGCGTTCGGTTGGATCTTCATCCTTATTTTATCGGACACCATGGTGCGATCGATAGCCTCTTCCGCGATGGAATCCCGTGTCAGCCGCAAAGATGGTGGCATGCTCTTCCATTTCCTCAAACCCGAACCGGGCGAGGTGGTCGAGGACGAGAATTCCGCGAAGTCAGTTGTTGAGAAGTCAAAATGAAAAAGTCAAAATGCAAAATGCAAAATGAAGAAAAAGACGACGTTGCGGCCGGGGATTCCCCCATTTTGACTTTTGACTTTTGCATTTTGCATTTTGCATTCTACCCGAAAGCCCGCAGAGGATAATGCCCGACTTGAACGAACTGTGGACCGAATACCGGGCCACGGGAAGCAAAGCCTGTAAGGATAAGCTCCTGGTCGAATACGCCGGCCTGGTGAAGTACATCGCGCAGCGCCTGGCGATGAACCTTCCCGCCTCGGTCGAATTCGACGATCTGGTGGGCGCGGGCATCATGGGTCTGGTCAAAGCCGTGGAGATGTTCGAGCCGGAACGCGGCCTCAAATTCGAGACCTTCGCCACCCACAAAATCCGCGGCGCCATCCTGGACGAATTGCGTTCCCTGGATTGGGTGCCCCGCTCCGTGCGGCAGAAGAACAAAATACTCCAGAAGGCCTACAGCAAGCTGGAGAACGAACTCGGGCGCATGCCGTACGACGACGAAGTCGCCGCCCATCTGAACCTGACCCCCACCGAATTCGAGGAGATGCTGAGCGATGTCGCCCCGGCCACGATCCTCTCGCTGGAGGAAGCGCTCCCCGATCGAGGCGACGAGAACAAATCCCTGAGCCTGATCGACACCATCGAGGATCCCCAGGGCACCAATCCCCTGAAGGAACTGGGCTACCAGGAGGTCAAGAAAATCCTCAAGGAGACCATCGCCCAGCTTCCCGAAAAGGAAAAGCTGGTGGTGGCCCTGTACCATTACGAGGAATTGACCCTGAAGGAAATCGGCGAAGTGCTCAACCTCACCGAGTCCCGGGTCTCGCAGATTCATTCCAAGGCGATGCTCAAGCTCAAGGCCAAGCTCCTCCAGAAGATCAACGCCTGACCCCCACGTATCATGTCTCTTGATCAAGCCAAGCGCGTCAAGCGGATCACCGACTCCTTAATCTCCCTCCCCACCCTGCCCACGGTCATCGCCAAGATGCTGGAGCTGGTGGACAATCCCAAGACCTCGGCCAGTTCCCTTTCCAACCTGATCATGCGGGATCAGGTGCTGACCGCCAAGATCCTGAAGATGGCCAACTCGTCCTTCTACGCCTTCCCGCGCCAGATTGCCACCGTGAAGCTGGCGCTGGTGGTGCTGGGCTTCGAGAACGTCAAGGAGATGGCCCTGAGCCTTTCCGTGCTCAACTCCTTCAAGGGCGAGAACAACAAGCATTTCGACACCAGCATGTTCTGGCAGCACTCCGTTTCCGTGGGAGCCTGCACGCGCATGCTCGCCCGCGAGACCTGCTACCGCCTGGCGGGCGAGGCCTTCGTGGCCGGCCTGCTGCACGACATCGGCAAGGTGGTCCTCAACCAGTACCTGCCTAAGGAATTCGCCGAAATCCAGACCCTGATTTTCGACAAAGGCTTCACCTGCGACGAAGCGGAACAGTCCGTATTGGGAGTCACCCATGCCGAAGTGGGCGCGTGGCTGGCCGAGCGCTGGAATCTCCCCGTGATCCTAGTTGAGGCAATCCGCTACCACCAGCATCCCGAGCTGTGCCCGCGCAACGCGGAATTGCCGCTGCTGGTATACCTGGGCGATTACCTCTCCGTCAAATGCAACCTGGGCAAGAGCGGATCCAAGGGCGTCGAGTCCATTCCCGAGCCCGTGCTGGAACTCTCCCGCAGGACCCTGTCCCTCACGCCCGAAAGCCTGGAAACCTTCCGCTCCGGCCTCTACGCCGAATACGACAAGGCCAGCAGCTTCATGATGGAGGCCGCATGAGCATGCGGGAGGCGGCGTGAACAGCCTGATCCACGATATGGAGACCTTGAAGTCCGCCCTGTCCGAAGGCCGGGACGTTTCCGATCTCAAGTTCGAGTCGCCCGAGTTCTCCGGCCTCGCCCATGATCTCGCCAAGCGCTACTCCCGCCTGGATACCCAGGCCAAGCGTCGCATCCGTACCGCCAGCGCCTCGCTCAACCGGGCCAAGCTGGAAAAGGAACAGTACAAGTCCTCCCTCAACGAGCTGCAGAAGATCCTCGATCTCTGTCGCGTGATCTCCAGCTCCCAGGACCTTAAGGACATCCTGCACCACCTGCTCTTCCTCTTGAGCGAAATCATCCCGTCGCGCGGCTGCGCCGTGTTCGTAGGCGGAAACCGCACCGGCGGCTCCGAATCCGGCGTCGGGAACGCGCCCCTGCTGTCCAGCAACTTCACGCCCCAGCTCCAGCAGATCCTGGCCCAGCACTTCGAGGAAGGCATCATCCGCTGGATCCTGAACGAGCGCCGCGTCTGCCTCATCCCCAGCTTCGAGGATCGCGCCTCCGACGGCGGCGCCAACGGCGATTTCGCGGTGATTCCCCTGAACGACAACGACAGCAATTACGGCTTCGTGTGGATCGCCTGCACCATCAAGCAGGAGGAAGTGACTCCGGAAACCACCAATCTGATCTGGGTGCTTTCCAGCCACGCGTCCATCGCCATCATGAACTGCCTGCACCGGCAGCGCATGGAAGAGAAGCTCAACGAGCTGAAGCTGCTCACCTCGATCAACGCCCTCAAAGGCGATATCCTGCGCCAAGGCGTGCCGCGCGAAGAAGGACGCGACGCCAACGCGGCCCCGGGAAGCGCCGGCGGCAGCCTGTCCGCGTTCTTCCGGGAATTCCAGATCCTGATCGCCCGGGAACTCAAGATCGACAAAGGCCACCTGATTGTGGGCGCCGAAGGCGCGCTGACCATGCAACCGCCCCTCGGCCCCCTGGATGCCACGCCGTTCCTGGAGCACGCGGAGATGCGCAAGCTGCTCCGCTCCGCGGATAAGGAACAGGTGCGGCTGGAAGCCGGCGACTTCTTCCTCTCAGCTTATCCCCACATCGCCAAAAGCCTGGGTTCGGTGGGCCTCGCCCTGCTCTCCCTCTCCCCGGTCGATCAGGTCGGGTCGGACAAGGTCGGGTCCGACCTGATCGGGGCCGGAAGCCGCGCCGCATATCTGCTCCTGCCCCTTTCCGTGGCGGACCTGCAACGCATCCCCATGCTGCAGAACCTGCTGCTCGCCGTGGCCTCGCAGGCCCGCGTGGTGGCCGAGAACATCGACCTGTACGATTCCCTGCTGGCAGCCAACCGCAACCTCACCGCCTTGCAATGGCAACTGGTGCATTCCGGAAAGATGGCGGCCTTGGGCCAGTTGGCCGGGGGCGTGGCGCACGAGATCAACAACCCCCTGCAAATCATGCTGGGCCGCATCCAGATGATCCAGATGATGACGGAGGACAAGAGGCCCGCGGGCAAGGGCAAGCTCAAGGACGAACTCAACCTGGTCACGGAGGAAGTGCTCCGCATCCGCGACATCGTCCGCAACCTACTCGACTTTTCGCGCCAGGGGAAACGCGAAACCGCTTTCTCGCCCATGTCCATGAACGACACGGTCAAGGACGTGCTCGCCCTGCTGCAGCACCAACTCATCTCCAACCAGGTGGAAGTGCGCCTGACCCTCGAAGGGGACAACACGCGCATCCTGGGCAACCGGAACCAGCTCAAGCAGGTTTTCATCAACCTGATGATGAACGCCATCCATGCGATGGAGAACGAACCGCGCGTGCTCGAAATCTCGACGATGGTGCGGGACGGCATGGTCATGGCGTCCGTGCGCGACTCCGGCGTCGGCATTTCCCAGGAGAACCTCTCCCGCATCTTCGAGCCATTCTTCAGCACCAAAAGCATGGGAACCGGACTGGGCCTGTCCATCAGCTATGGCTTGATCAAGGAACACAAGGGCACCATCGAGGTGGAAAGCCAGGAGTCCCGGGGCACTTGTTTCACCATCCGTCTGCCCAAAATCTCACAAGAATCCATGGGATATAGCCTCCTGGTCGGTTGAAACCGGCGTTTTTGGGGGCGGAAGACCTTTTTGGCCGGATTTCCGGCCTCGGCCGCGAGATTGTCCCTGGAATTCCCTTCCAAACTTAAAGTAAAATGGGTCCTCGAACCAAGCGATCGTCATCCCCCTGAAAGGCGGGCTTTGCATGGGTTATCCGCAATTTCTCGGTTTCCTTACGGGACCAGGGGAAAGCGTATTCCTGGGCGCCGCCATCGTGGGCGGGATCCTTGGAAGCCTCATCGGCGGGCTCGCGGCGGCCATCACCGCATATCTCTTCTCGCAAAGCCTGTTCAAGAGCAAGGTCCTCGACAACGCGCGCAAGGACATTAAGGGACCCCTGTCCGCTTATATGGAATGGCTCACGACGGTCTCGGGAGAATTCGCCCTGTGGAAGACCGATTTGATTCCCGCCTACATCCCCGACTCGGCGCAGGATCAGTTCGAGCTGAACCGCATGCGCAAACTCTTCGTCGATCAACGCAACCAGCTCTGGCTCTCCAAGCTGGAGGAGTACGACACCCTGCTGGAGAAGTTCAATCCCGCCATCAAAGCGATGTGGTTCCGCCAGATGGAATTGCATGAGGGATTTTCCAAAGTCTTCAAGACCCTGGAATCCGATCCGCCGGAAGCCGTGCGGGCGGGGGAAAAGATCGAGAGCCTCGCGTTCGAACAGGGCCAGCTCGTCTCCGACTTCCTCTATCATCTGCAATATGAATGCCTGCGTTCGGTGGCGACGGCCCGGCCGCGCACGCCCAAGAACATCGTCAAGCCCCGCATCGTCCGCACCGCGCTGGGACGCATCCGCGTAGTATCGCCGAAGGATCAGGCTTCCGGGCTTTAGACCACAGGGGGACTCCCTGTCGGCGACATGCCTTTGGCCGGAAGATTCCCAGTCGGCAATACGCCATTGGCCGGGGGCCGGGAGCAAAACCAAAAACCCCCTCGATGTTTTCCAATGCGATCCTGATTTTGCTCCCGGCTCCCGCTTCTTCAACCCCAAGCGGAACGCTGCGTCTTTAAGCGGGCAGGCCTTCGAGCACCCGGCGCACGCTTTCCGTAAGCGTACTGGGTGTGAAGGGCTTGGGCATGAACGAGGCCATCAATTCCTGGATTTCCTTGCGGATCCTGTCGCCCCCCTGCCCTTCGCAGAAATCCAATGGATAGCCGGAAGTGTAGAGGACCTTCATCGCCGGGCGCGTCCGCCGCAGGATTTTGGCGACCTCGTTTCCGCTCATGCCCTCGTCCAGTTCCACATCGGTCAGCAGGAGATCGATTGTCCCCTGGTGGGCGTCGCTAACGGACAGGGCGGAGCGGCTGGAGTCCGCTTTGAGCACGGAATATCCGCGCATTTCCAACACTTTCACGGCGAGCCTGAGGACCTGGTCCTCGTCTTCAACAAGCAGCACGGTTCTTGACATGTTTTCATCGTACAATGGCTTTCCGCCGGGGATCCACCACGCGGCCCTCCGGGCCCCGCCCGCATTGGAGGCTTTTGGGGCGGCGCCTTCCAGGGGCGCATGAATCGGCCTCCGGGACGCTTCGCCATGCGCCGCGGTCCCATCTTTTACCTTCCTTTGTCCCTGTGGCGCCCAGGCCGGAGCCGTGGAAATCCATTGCAGCCGCCGGAGCGGATATCCTATGATGAATCGTGCTGAAACCGTTCAAAAGGGAAGGGAAATGGGGATATTGCGACGAGCATAATCATGCCGTCATCCCGCCCCGTTACGCCCTCGCCTCCCGCTTTTCCCAGGGTCTGGCCGCCGTCGCCGTACTGGGGCCCGCCAGCAAGGCATGGGGTTACATCGGCGAGACGGGGGAGATCGCCATCCCTCCGCGCTTCCAGGAGGCCATGGATTTCCACGAAGACCTCGCGGCCGTGAGGACGGAAGCCGCCGAAAGCAAGACCCCGGGGTCACGTTGGGGTTACATCGACCGCAGCGGTTCCCTTGTCATCGCGCCCCTCTTCGACAAGGTCGGGGAATTCTCCCAAGGCCTCGCCGTCGTCTGGAAGGACGGCAAGGCCGGCTATCTGGACACCGAAGGCCGCACCGTCATCGAACCGCAATACGCCCACGCGGACGCGTTCCACGGCAGCCTCGCGCGCGTGCGGCTGTCGGATGGATCCTGGACGCATATCGATCGCCACGGGAGGCCCAACAACCTCGCGGGATTCCCCGAGGCGGAATCCTATTCGGAAGGCCTGGCCGCGGTGAAACCCTCCCCGCAGGGCGGCTGGGGATACATCGATACGGAAGGGCGCACCGCCATACCCGCCACCTTCGACAAGGCCTTCGCCTTCCAGGAAGGCCGCGCGCGGGTCGTAACCGGCGCGTATCCCCACGGCAAGTACGGCTTCATCGACAAGCAGGGCAATTGGATCGTTAAGCCGCGCTACCACGAGGCCGAGGACTTGCAGCAAGGCGTGGCGCGGGTGAAATTCCTGGGCGGCGATTGGCGCCATCTGGATTCGTCCGGCAACATGCTCATCCCCGTCAGCCACCGAGATCATCTGCTCTTTTCGGAAGGACGCGCGCGCACCTTGGTGGACGGCAAGTGGGGCTTCGTCGATCGCGCCTATGCCTTCTGCATCCCGCCCCGCTACGACGAGGCCGGGCATTTCTACTTAGGCCTGGCTTCCGTGAAGCTGGACGCAGGCAAACCCATGGACGCGCCCGATCTGGACATGCCGCGTTCGGAAGCCATCGCCAAACCGCGCTGGGGCTACATCGATCCCCAGGGCGCCATCGCGATACCTGCGCGTTACCTGATGGCGGGATCCTTCAGCGAAGACCTTGCGGCCGTGAAGGTGCATGCCTGGTTGGGCCTGGCCACCAAATGGGGCTACATCAACCGCTCCGGCGAAACCGTGATCAAGCCCGCCTTCGATTTCGCCTATCCGTTCGCGGAAGGCCTGGCGCGCGTGAACATGGGCGGAAGGCGTGGCCGCGCGGGAGAAGTGCAGAGCGGCCGCTGGGGCTTCATCGACAAGAACGGCAAATACGTTATTAAGCCTCAATTCGAATATGTCTCCTGGTTCGCCGAAAACCTGGCCGTGGTCCGCGTAGGGAGCAAGTGGGGCTATATCGACGGCAAGGGCGTCATGGCCATCACCCCTCAATTCGACGAGGCCTATAATTTCTTCAAGGGCCTGGCCCGCGTGCGCATCGGCGAACAGTGGTTCTACGTGGACCCGGTCGGCAAACGGAAGCCGCTCGACTAGCCTCCGGCCTTCGCCACGAGGGCCTCTTCCTTCCCGCACCTTCTCCCGCACTCCCTGCCGCGTTCCCCGTGCGTCCGGAATCCCATGCTCCGGGACGCAAATCACACCTTTCCTTGGAAGCGAAACCGCTTTTAAATAGTTTACGCCTGTCCTGATCGAGGGGTCGGACGAAGGAGTATGGATGAATCCGCAGACGAAGCGCGGCAAGACCGCCATCGTGGCCTATCGCCGGACGGTTTACCAGGTTTCCCCCACCGGCCTACAAGCCGTGATGGAACTGACGCGCGGCCGCGTCGATCGGGACACCGCCATCGGCTTCGTCCTCCGCCAGGAAGGCTACGACATCAGCCCGGAGGAAGTCGCACTCGCACCTTAGGCTCGTTCCGCATTTCCAATCCCAAGCCTAACCCGTCCCCGTTACGAAATCGTCACCACCAGCTTACCGAACTGTCCCCCCGCGTCCATGCGCCGCAAGGCTTCGTCCGCCTGCACGAAGGGATAAACGCCGTCGATCACGGGCCGGATGGATCCCTCTTCCACTCGCTTGAGCATGCCGGAAAAATCCTCCGGCGATCCCATCGTTGATCCGAGCAAAGACAATTGGCGCCAGAAGACCTTGCGCAAGGGCAGCTCCGCGGGATTGCCCGCGGTGGCGCCGAAGAAAACCAACCGGCCTCCGGCGCGGCTCAGGTCGCAGAGCTTGGAAAAACCGGGACCGCCGGCGGAATCGACGATGCAATCGAACTGGCCCGCCTGATCCAACAGGTTTTCAGCCCAAGCCGGATCCTTGTAGTTGACGCCGCCTTCGGCGCCCAGGGCTTTCGCCCGCGCCAGCTTTTCGTCCGAACCCGAGGTGACGAAGACCCGGGCCTTGGCCGCCAAACCCAGCCGTAGCAACAGCAAAGCGACCCCGCCGCCGATTCCGGTGAGCAACAATTTTTCCCCCGCTTCCAGGCGCCCGCGCGTGAAGAGGGAACGATAGGCCGTGGTCCCGCCCAACGGCAGGCAGGCGGCCTCCTCGAAGGACAGATGGGCCGGCATGGGCGCCAGATTGGCCGCGGGTACCACGACATACTCCGCGAAGGTGCCGGAATCGGGCAGGCCCAGGATGCGGAAGGCCTTGCCCTGCGCGTCCTGGGAGGGGCCCCAATCCAGACTGGGATTGATCACCACGCTCTTCCCCACCCAACCGGCATCCACCCCCGCGCCGACCTTTTCCACCACGCCCGCCCCATCCGATCCGGGAACGATGGGAAACTTCAGGCCCGCGTATTGGCCTTTCTGGATCCAGAGATCGCGATGGTTGAAGGAGGCCGCGCGCACCCGGACCCAGGCTTCCCCGGGCTTGAGCGCAGGACGCTCCAGCTTCACGATCTTCAGCGGCGCTCCGACGGCGTCCAGGGTCAAGGCCCGATAGGTGTTGGACATGGCGTCCCTCCGGTTGCGGTCCCGGAGGGACCCGATGGATCCCATTTTCCGGGAACGGTTGCGTGCGTTAGGAAAGTCTTTACAGGGTGTTGAGGAAGGACGGCCAAGGCCAAAGGCCGAGTGAGCGGGCCGACGCCCGGCAAGCCTTTCGCAACACCCTGTTAAATTAACCGCTGCGAAACCGGCGGGCAATGGTGCGCCCAGAACGGCGCATGCACGGATGGCGCGGAAAATCGTATCATGGTGATGGTGCGCGGAAGCCACAAGTGCCATGGTTTTGGAAAGCGGCGGGAGCGGCTATGGAAATGACCGGCGGATCGGGAGGCGAGGAAGGCACGCTCAAAGGCGCGTCGGTCCCCCTGATCACGGTGACCCGCAACGGCGAAACGGACATGGAGCATCTCGGCTTCGCCTGCCTGGTGGACGCGGACGGCAAATGCATCTGGTCCCTGGGCGATCCGCATGCCAAAGCCTTCTTCCGATCTTCCGCCAAACCCCTGCAGGCCCTGACCCTGGTCGAATCCGGAGGCGCGGACGCCGCGGGCCTGGACGAAGCCGACCTCGCCATCATCTGCGGCTCGAACCTGGGGGGCCCCGAACAGGTGGCCCAGGTGAAATCCCTACTGGCCAAAAGCGGTCTGGCGGAAAAGGATCTGGGCTGCGGAGACGGGCTCAAGGACATGTGCTCGGGCAAACATGCGGGCATGCTCACCGCCTGCAAACATCTAGGCCTGCCTCTCGACACCTATCTGGATCCGGATCACCCTTGGCAGCGCCGCCTGCTTTCCACCCTGTGCGGTTACTGCGCCGTCAATGCGGAAGACGTGCGCCAGGCCGTGGACGGCTGTTCCGCGCCCACCGTCTTGCTACCGCTCTACAACATGGCCTTGGGCTTCGCGCGACTCGGCCGCGCTTCCGCGCATGCGGGACCGGTAGCGCGCCTGTTACGGGCCATGACCGAACACCCCGGGGGCCATACCGGGGAACCGGATCTCCGGCCGTTCCGCCTGCTCTCAGCGGAAGAGAGTGCGACCCTGGTGTCCAACCCGTCTCCGGCTTATAACCCATCCCCGGCGTCCAAGCCGACCTCGGAATACCACCCGTCCCTGCCAGGCCCAACCGCGAACCTGTCAGGTCCCACCGCGGCCCTGGTGACCAAGGGAGGCGCCAACGGCCTTCATTGCGCCGTGATTCCGGCCCTGGGTCTCGGCTTCGCGCTCAAGGTGATCGATGGATCGGCCCTGCCGCGCTGGCCCGTCTTCATCCGCGCCCTGGAGCTGGCCGGACTGATTTCCTCCGCAACGGCCGGGGAAATGCGCCGGGCCATATCGCCCAAGATCGAAACCCGGCGCGGCGCCCCCGCCGGTTCCATCCGCACCGATTTCTGACCCACCCTGATTCCCTCGCTTGCGCCTCCCGTAGAACATATCTTCAAGTCAAAGCGCCTTCCAATTCCGGGGCGTGGCCAATTCAACAAACGAATGCAGGAGGTTCTATGCGGAACTTTTTCAAGAATGTGGATTTGAGCGATGTGGGCGACCAGATCGCGGAACTTAAAGGTCAGGTTCAGGATATCCGGTTTCGCAAGCCCTGGACCAGCGGGAAATCCGTATCGCCGATCGCGTGGGTGGGCCTGGGAGCCATCGTGGCGGGGGCCGGTTACCTGCTGTTCAAGAAGCGGGCCGCGGTCGCCGGGCTCTGCTCCAATTGCGGAGCGAGCCTGAAGGATAAGTGGGAGGACTCGGGCATGAAGGACAAGACCGAGGACATCATTGGGAAGGTGAAGAACGGCGCGAAGGATTCGGTGGACAAGGTTAAAACCCAGGCCGCCTACGAGCGCAACCACACGGCCTAGTTCGGCATAGGCGTCCGGTCGGCTCCTGTGAAGCCTGATCCGGATGCCGATTCAAGTCTGAGAGGTGAATCGGAAATGAAGTCCGCGCCGGATTTCAGGTCGGGGAAGAGAACCGGGACTCCGGTTCAAAGTAGTCCTTGGCCGCCCCGCATTTCGGGCAGCTCCAATCCTCGGGAATGTCCTCCCACAATGTGCCCGGGGCGATGCCGGAATCCGGATCCCCCAGGGCTTCATCGAAGACGTACATGCAGAGCATGCAGACGTACCGGCGATGGCCGGGATCGTTGGAAGCCATTATGCAACGGGCGTTGTGCCCGCGGGCGCGGCGGCCGGAGGCGCGGGCAAGCGCCAGCAATCACCGGTTTTCAGCTCATGGGCTCCCGCGGCCTTAAGGTAGAGGAACAATTGCATGCGGTAGCCCGTCAGCCAGCGAAAGGGAGTCATCAGGGCTTCGGCCTTCTTGACCGTCTCGCCCCAGGGAAAGGTCATGTCTTCCGTGGCCAAGGCGGTCGCGGAAATGGAACGCACTTCGCGCTCCATGGCATCGGCCTGCCATGCCATGCGGGCCGGGAAGTCGGAAGGCGGCATGCCGGCGGTCATCTCCGCGGTGGGGCGTCCCTTTTGCCAATCGCCCGCGATGGTCTTGGCCACCCCGTTGTATGGACCATAGCTCAGGTAACGCAGGAGTTCAATGGTGCTCCGTTGCCCGGGCGTGGGCCGGTAGTCCAGGCCGCCCGCCGGGATCTTGCCGAAAAGGTTGACGCAGATCCGGCTTTCGTAGCGCCAGGTCTTGATGAAATGATCGAGGGTGAACATGGAAGGCCTTTCAGGTTGCGACGACGATTCTGGAATTCTGGAATTCCGGAAAACCGGACTATTTCACGATGACGAGTTCCGATTCCGAATAATATTCGCCCTTATAGGTGGCAATGCAATTCTTGCCGTTCTTCTTGGCGAAATTCTTGGCTCGGTTGGCGCGATCCTCGATCTCCCGTTCCGTCAGGAAGCAATCGGAAGGGATCCACACGGCCCCGATCGAGACCGTGGTCTTCTCCGCAATGCCGCGGTAGGTGATCATGCGCAGCTTGGCCTGGAATTCCTTGATGAAGCCTACGCCCATGGCCAGGCTGAAGTTGGGGAGCAACTGGATGTATTCGTCCCCGCCGTAGCGGTAGCCTTGACCGTGGGAATACAGGTGCGACTCCATCAGTTCCATGAAGCGCGGAAGCAGATCCCGGTCGATCTTGGTCTCGGTATACCGTGTGTTGTAGGACTTGAAATCATCGATGTCCAGATAGGCCACCATGAGTCCGTTGGATCGCAGCTCGCATTTCTCGCGATAGAAGCGCAGGTCCTTGATGAACAGGGACGGGGCTTGCAGGATGTGAAACTTCTCGTCGAAGTCGCGCGCCTCCAGCTTGAGATCGGATTTGTGCATCTCCTCCACGAACTTGATGGACAGGAATTCCGTGAGATGCGGCACGCGCAGGGCGGGAGTTCCCTGGAACCAGGGCGCGTCCATGATCTTGCGGATCGGCTCCAGCTCTTTATCCAGATTGCCCAGAAGTTCAGGATGGAAGGTCTTGCTCATGGGCTCTTCCAGCTTGGAGGCGACGATGCGGCGCTGGTGGATCACCATTCTTTTGATCAGCGAAGTGTAATCATCCGGAAGGTCGTGCTGCTCTTTCAGCGCGCCCCCGGAATTCCGCTTCTTGAGGAGATTGCCAAGAGCTGACAATTTCGCGAGGATGCCGTCGACCTCGGAAGGCAGTTTATACCCGATTTGGGCCTGTAATTTCACGACGAGGTTCTTCTTCATCCAGTCGGTGAAGGATTCCGCGTACTTCTCGATCATGTCGCATTCGTCGTTGGAAAAAATTGGCATAGTCCCCTCAAAAGTATTCACTCTCACGGCGTTTGGAATCGTCTAAAATCGACTTGCTTAAAACACCACTTAATTGTTTAATGGAAATATGGATAATCAAGCCCCCCACTCCCCTTCGATACCGGAACGGCTCAGCCCGACCGGCCGCAAGACCGCCAGGCCGGCGGCCCGCCGAGGCTCCCCCGTCTCCGCACGCAACCTCAACGCCACCCCCGCCGACTGGCAAGGCAACGCCCGCATCGTCGATCAGATGCTGGCTTACAGCGATTGGTGGAACATTCCCGCCGCCGCCCGCAAGCACTCTTCCTCCCGCTGAGGCCCCGCCTCCCGGCCTCAAAAGGCGAGGCTTATCCCGGAAAGGGATCACCACGGAGTGGCCGCCGGCCATACGCCGGCGAAGCCACCGCACCCTTATCAGGCCGCGTTCCGCATCGGTTTCAGGATCCCCATCAGTTTTTTCGACCAGATGAACATCTCCGTCCACACGGAGAGGCAGGCATCGTGGTAGAAATTCTCGCCGATGCTTTGCTTGAAGTTACCATAACGTATGTCCCGCACCTCCCGGGCCAGCCACCGACCCACCGCATCCCTGTCCACGGCCGCGCGGTAACGGTAGTCGCATTCGGGCGTTTCCCGCACGATCGCCTCCGGAAACGCCGCTTGGATATGTCCCGGGAACCGCGCCCTCACCCACAACATCTCTCCTTCGCCCGGAAATTCCACGATGGAGAGAAAAGCCTTGTTCGTAAACACCCACATTCCAACCTCCTGCTTCCAAGTCCACGTTTCCCGGGGTCCAATCCCCCGGGGTGGACTTAAGATAGCCGCGTCCCAGGGTCAGGTTTTGTCCCGCCCCGAGGGTATCACCCAGGCTACGTTGCGAAAACGGCGAAGCCTCCGCAGGGTGCGGTTCGAGTGTTTACTTTTGCTTCCCGCCGGTTGTCAGCTATTGATTCCATTTGTCACCGGATCCGGCCAAGCTTGAAATGCAGGCGCGAGATAAGCCCCATTTGCATTTGCCAAAACGCGATCCCAAAAATTATTATCGCTGTTTACATCCTCTTCATCCTTATTCCTCATCGGGGCCGCATGGATCTGCAAACACAAATCAGTATGCTCTGGCTCATGACCTGCACCGGTCTGGTGTTTTTCATGCAGGCCGGATTCACCTGCCTGGAAGCGGGATCGGTGCGCTCCAAGAACAGCATCAACGTGGCGCTCAAGAACATCGTCACGTTCATCATCGCGGCGGCCGTTTACTACATCCTGGGCTATTCCATCCACTTCGGCACGCCCTTGATCGACGGCCTGCTGGGCCGTCCGGTGATCGCCTTGCGGGGCGTGGAACAGCCTGAGATGTTCGTCTTCCTCTACCAATTGGTGTTCTGCACCACCGCGGCCACCATCGTATCCGGCGCGGTCGCCGAGCGCATGCGTTTCCTGCCCTACATCCTGGCCACCGGGGCCATGGGCCTCCTCATCTACCCCATCTACGGCCATTGGGTCTGGAACTCGCAAGGCTGGATGCACCGCCTGGGCTATCACGATTTCGCCGGTTCATCCGTGGTGCATATGGTGGGCGGCTTCGTGTCCCTCGCCGGCATCGTCAAGATCGGCCCGCGCCGCGGCCGCTTCGGGGCGGATGGGAAGATCCGCGAGATCAACGGTTCCGACATCCCCCTGGTGGCGCTCGGCACCATCATCCTTTTTTTCGGCTGGATGGGGTTCAACGGCGGATCGGCCCCCTTCGGCGCGCAAACAGGTTCCATCGTGCTCAACACCTTCCTGGGCGGCATCTTCGGGGGCGTGGCCTGTCTGCTGATCGGCTGGGCCCTGCGCGGCATCAGCGGCGCGGCTACCATCATGAACGGCATCCTGGCCGGCCTGGTGGCCATCACCGCTTCGGCGGACATCGTCACCGCGCCCGCAGCCTGCATGATCGGCTGCGGAGGCGGCCTGGCTTATCTGCTGGCCGATGAACTCCTCTTGCGCTTCAAGCTGGACGACGCCGTGAGCGCCGTGCCCGTGCATGGGTTCGCCGGCCTTGCCGGCATCGTGCTGGCGGGCGTGTTCGCGAAGCCGGAACACATCGCGTCCTTGGCCTCCATCGTCGGCCACCCCGTCACGCACCTGTACGTCATCGGCATCCAATGCATGGGCGGCAGCGTCTGCGCCATGTGGGCCTACACCATCGGATACATCATGTGGACAATCCTGGGCCGCATCTCCAACCTGCGCGTGACCCCGGAGGAAGAGTTGGTGGGCCTCAACTATTCGGAACATCTGGTCCGGAGCCCGGCGGACGAGATCGTCTCCTACCTGACCGCGCGCGCCAACCGGGACCAGGCCGCCCATCCCCACGATCTGGAAGGCGGGGAATACGCCCGTCTGGTGGCCGCCATCGAAGGCTGGTCCGAGCGCATCGAAAAGGAACGCGAGGAACTGGATCAGGTGCGGGGCTGGCTGGGCAAGGACGCCGATCGCCTGTACGAAGTGATCCGCCGCTGCGAGGAGGAGAACCGCATGCAGGCCAAGCGCCTGGAAGCCGTGGCCCACAAGGTGGAGATGGTCGACAAGGAATTGCGCCGGCGCGCGTTGACTCCCGGAGCGGTCACGCCCCTGGCCGTCGAGGTGATGGAAAGCGTGCGGGAGAAGCTGGTGGAAATGCAGGCGGGCGGAAACAACGTCACCTATTACTGGGAACAGTTGCGCTCCCTGGGCTCCTCCCTTTTCCGCAACACCCGCTCCCTGGCCCAGCCCGCCCAGCTCGCGGAAGGGGGCGCCTGATGCTCCTGACCGGCAAAGTCCTGGGCCATTGCCATCTGGAGTCCCTCATCGGCGAGGGAGGCTCCGCCCGCGTATACAAGGGCACGCACCAGACCCTGGGCATCCCCGTGGCCGTGAAGATCCTCAAGGTGGCGCCCCAGGATTCCATGGCTTCCCATCTCGCCACCTACCGCGACCGCTTCCGCCGCGAGGCCCAGTTGGCCGCGCGCCTCAACCACGAAGGCATCGTACGCGTGCTCGACTTCGGCGAGGAGATGGGCAGCCTGTACCTGGTGATGGAATACGTGAACGGCTATTCCCTGGCGGAATACCTGCGCAACAACGGAGCCATGAGCGAAGAGATGGCCCTGAAGGTCATCGCCTATCTGGCTACGGCCCTGCACGCCGCCCACGCCCAGAACATCGTCCACCGTGACGTCAAACCCGCCAACATCCTCATCACCAAGGACGGCTGGCTGAAAATCTCCGATCTCGGCCTCGCCAAGGACATGGGCTCCCGGGATCTGACCAATGCGGACACCCTGCTCGGAACCCCGTCCTATATGGCGCCGGAGTGCTTTCTCCCCGGCAAGGATCTGGGCCCGGCGTCGGACATCTATTCCCTGGGCGTGATGCTGTACGAAATGCTCACCGGCCGGCCTCCTTTCACCGGCACTTTGAACCAGGTCATCTCCGGGCATCTCCATTCCGAGCCGGCCTACGTGATCTTGCAGCAGGGCGTCAAGACTCCGCTTCCGGAAGCCACGGTGCGTTTGCTCAAGGCCCTTTTGACCAAGGATCCCATCCTGCGCCCCAAGAGCGGCCGTGAGGTGGCGGACTTGTGCCAGATCCGCCTGCAAAGCGTCCAGAGCGGCGTGCTCCCCGGGCGCAACCCCGTGGCCGCGCGCGACCCCGGCTCGCTTTCGGACTCGAGCACCTTCGGGCGCCTGGGCCATTTCATGGAACGGAATCTGGGATCGCGGGTCAGCGAATACCAGGGACAACGGGTGCTGCATACCACGGGAAAGGAACGGATCCTGATCTGGGTCCTGGCCATCGCATTCCTGGTCGGATGCGTGGTCGCCTACATCGCATCGACGTGATGCGCTTCGGCGCCTGAAAAAACCCTCGCCTCAGTCCTCCCCGTACCTGCGATAAGGGAACAGGTCGGCTCAAGCCGCCGCGGCGATGCCTTCGGCCGCCCGCAAGGCGCCGTCCAGCACTTCCAGGCCCGCGCCCGGTGCATTGGCGTTCTCGCTCAGGTAGCGCCGCCACACGCGTCCGCCGCGCACGCCTTGGAACAGGCCCAGGATATGCCGGGTCATGGAGTGCAGGCGAAGTCCCCGGGTGAGTTCCGCTTCCAGGTAGGGCTTGAACGCTTCTACGATGGTCGCGCGGGAAGGAATCTCCCCCGTCTCGCCGAAGAAGCGGTTGTCCACTTGCGCCAACAAGTAGGGATTCTCGTAGGCCGCGCGCCCCAGCATCACCCCATCGAACCGGCGCAGATGTTCCTCCGCTTGCTCCAAAGTGACGATGCCGCCGTTGAGCACGAACTTAAGGGCGGGGAAATCCGTCTTGAGCCGTTCCACCACATCGTAACGCAGAGGCGGCTTGGTGCGGTTCTCCTTGGGGCTCAACCCCTGCAGCCAGGCCTTGCGGGCGTGGATGATGAAGGTGTCGCAACCGGCCCCCGAAACCGTGCCGATGAAATGCGCCAGCTCTTCGTAGGAATCCTTGTCGTCGATGCCGATGCGGGTCTTGACCGTGACCGGCACATAGACCGATTCGCGCATGGCCCGCACGCTCTCGGCCACCAGATCCGGTTCCGCCATCAGGCACGCGCCGAACTTGCCTTCCTGCACCCGATCGCTGGGGCAACCCACGTTCAGGTTTATCTCGTCGTACCCGAACCGCTCCCCCACCTTGGCGCAGGCCGCCAGGTCCGCCGGATCGCTGCCGCCCAATTGCAGGGCGATGGGATGCTCGGCCGGATCATAGGCCAGCAGGCGCTCCGCCTTCCCATGCAGGATCGCGCCCGTGGTCACCATCTCGGTATACAGACGGGAATGCTTGGAGAGCAGGCGCAGGAAGAACCGGCAATGCCGATCGGTCCAATCCATCATGGGCGCTACGGAGAAGTGGGTCATGGAGATCAGGATCTAAAAATTTTCCCAGCGGGCAGAGGTGCGCCTGACCGCCCGAGACGCATCCGACTGCGGAAAGGCTTGCCGTCTTAAGCGCTCTTTAGGTTTTTGGCCAGGAAAATGCTGACCACGATGCATCCCGCCCCGATGAGACCCACCGTACCGTAATGCTCCAGCCGGCCGTCGGCGCCCAAGGTGATGATGGCGCCGGCGATGAGGGAAGCGGCTCCGGAGGCGAATTGCTGCAGGGCGGAGTTGAGGCTCATGAAGCTGCCGCGGTGGCGCGCTTCCACGCTGTTGGTCACCATGGCCATGCCTGGGATGAACCGGCCGGAGGTGAACACCATGAAACAGGTGCTGGTGCAAAGCGCCACCCACAATGGCACCGGCGGCAAGCGGCTGATGATCAGGATCGGGAACATGGCCACGATGCTGACCACGGTGAAGACCCGCAAGAGGCCAAGGCGATCCGAGACCCTGCCGATCCAGCGCATGGAAAAGAAGGTGGCGCCGCCGCCGAACAGGTAGATGAGCGGCAGATGATCATTGCTGATGCCCACGTTGGCCACCAGCGAAGGGCTCAGGTACGGGATGATCAGGAAGCCCGCCATGGTCATCACGATGGTCAGCCCGAAAGCCCGCCAATGGTTGGCGCGACCGATCACCTCCCGCATGTCCGCCCAGGGTTTGCTTTTCTCCTTGGCCAGATGATCGCGCATCGAGGGCAGAACGCGGGACGCCATGATGAGGATGAGGGCGCTGAGGCCCGCCAGCAGATAGAAAGGAGCATGCCAACCCAGATGGTTGGCCAGGAACAGGCCCGCGGGCACGCCCGCGATGGACGCAAGCGAAAATGAGGAGAACAAGGTTCCCATGGCCTGGCCGCGGCGCTGGGGCGGGATGGCGTCGCCGATCACGGCGAGGATGGTCGCGGAAGAGACGCCGCCGAAACCGCCGGCCAGAAAGCGCGCGGCCATCAGGAAATGGTAGTTGGGCGCGAGGGCGCAGGCCAACGTGCCGATGCCGAAGCCGCCGTAGAGCCAAAGCAGGGCCCATTTGCGATCGAAGCGATCGAGGAACCAGGCCGCGATCAGGCCGAACAGACCCGCGCTGAAGGTGTAGGTGGAAACGATCAGGCCGAACTGCGCGGGCGTGATGCGGAATATTTCCATAAGGCGCGGGCCCAAAGGCATCACGATCATGAAGTCTAGGATGTGCGTGAACTGGATCGCCGCGAGCACGTACAATAAGATCTTTTCCTGCGCCGCGGCCAAGGGAAATCGGCTGGCCACGGCCGCAGAAGCTGCGGGCGCGGAATCCTTATTTTTATGAATCGGATTTTCTCCTGGCTTGTGCTGCCATACTACTTAATTTCGAATCAGAGTTCCATGCCTGACGCGCTCAGCGTACGGTCAAATTAAGGAGAATCCATGCTTTCATCGCAAACAACGTCCCTCGCCCGTTACCTCTTGGTGACGGGTCTCGCCCTCGCTCCCCTCACCGCTTCGGCCGTATCCATAGGCGTCGGTCCCAAAGGAGGCATGAACTTCGGCGACGCCCAGGTTTCCAACCACGACAAGACCACGCAACGCCAGGGATTGGCCATCGGCGGCCAGGTGGAATTCGGCGTGACGAACCCGTGGAGCCTCCAGGTGGAGCCCATGTACGTGCAGAAGGGCGCGCGCTTCGACGTCCTGGGCGTCACCACGCGGGCGAATTTCGACTACTTCGAGATCCCGGTGCTTTTGAAGGCCAAGTTCGGCGCCACCACCGGCAATGCCTACGTGTTCCTCGGCCCCAGCTTCGGCATCAACGTGAATACGGAAGGCAAATACGGATCCCTGAACGGGGACTTCAAGAACCAATCCGCGCCCCTGGTCTACTCCGGCGACGTCGGCGTGGGCGGCGAATTCCTGGTGGCCCAATACGTGTACCTCTCCGCGGACATCCGCTACTCGCATGCGTTCACCAGCGCCTTGGACAAATCCGTCGGCGACATCGATGATTGGAAATCCCGCGACGTAAGGGTGATGGCCGGAGTGCTCTTCCACATGGGCGGGTGATCACGGAAAGACACGATTCCGGGACGCCGGAAAAACGGCCCGCCTCCATTCAGGGGCGGGCCTTTTCGTTGCTTGATTTCGATGGCAGCGGATTTTCCGAAGCCCCGCGTAAGCAGGACCGCGGCGTCGGCAGGACTGTGGAATACCGGAAGGATTACTTGGCGGTTTTGTCGACCTTCGCGGACTTGGCTGCCTTGGCTTCTCCGGCCTTGGCCGTGTTGGGCGCCGCGGCCGGGGCCAGCTGGCGCATGCCTTCAAATCCGAGAACCAATTCGACTTCCTGGGAAATCACCACGCCGCCCGCTTCCAGGGCCGCATTGTACTTGAGGCCGAAATCGTAACGATCGAGCTTGCCCGTTGCCGTGAACGCGGCGCGTTCGTTGTGCCAGGGATCGGTCATGATTCCGCCGCCCTTGATCTTGAGGGAAATCTCCTTGGTGATTCCGTGCATGGTCAGGTCGCCCACCAGGGTCGCGGTGGAATCCTTCAGGTTGATGTCCTTGACCTCTTTGGAGGCGAATTTGATTTCCGGGAACTTGGCGACGTCGAAGAATTCCGGGCTCTTCAGATGCTTGTCGCGCTTGGCATTGCCGGTGCTGATGCTGCTCGCGTCGATGGTCAGGTTCCCCTTGGTCGCCTTGATGTTCTTGGGATCGACGTCGAAGGTGCCGCCGAACGTTTCGAAGCGGCCGCTCACCGTGCTGATCCCCATATGGCGCACCTTGAAGGTGATGTCCGTATGGGCGGTATCGACATTATAGGTCTCAGCGCGTACCGTGACCGCGAGAGCCGAAACCAAGAGCATGGATCCCAATTGGATGATTCCTGAATGACGCATTGTGCCTCCTGAGTGGTGAATGATCGACAACTTACTCGTTATAACAGATATTGTCAAGAGGATATATCTCAAAACAACAAGCTGAGGCAAAAAAGACCGCATGGGGATTTTCCAGGCGGCTTACAGCCCGCGACTGGTGAGCAAACTAAAAAACCGCTAAGTGTTACGAAAGCGAAAAGCGGTCTTAATTCCGTAGTAAAATCCCCGGCCCATTCCGTTCAGGTAACCGACGAACCCGCTGGTTTCCGCGGCCAATCCCTCAGTCGTCATTTTCCTTTTCCCGTAAAAGGAGATACCTGCCAACACGCCCAATCCGGTAATGATTTTCGCCGTCTTTCCCATAATCCGCTCCTTGGATTCACGGTGATGCGCCTGCCCGTCGGGTGCGCTCAAGGAAGATAAAAGGCGCGTGGGCCGGGCGCAAGCGTGGCGTGGTGGTGGGATGAAGAACCCTTGGGTGGAATCCACAGGGCCCACGTTGTAAGGCCGTAGGGTATGTTTTGCAGTCGCGATGGGTGAATCGGAATCGGGGAGATGGAACCGGCCGTCAGGCCATGCGGAGTTCTTTGCGCTCCAGGATCTTGGCGTAGAGATCTTCGCTCAAGACCGATTTCACCGCTTGCAACAATTCGTGCTGGCGCAAGGCGGACTTGAGATCACCGGAGGAAACATACAGGATACCCATGCCGAACAAAGCCTCTTCGTCCTGCGGGTTGAGGGTCAAGGCGGCCTGGTAGGATTGGAAACTGGACTCCTTGCGGCCCAGGGCGAAGGCCGCGAGGCCAAGGCTCTTCACGCATTGGATATCATCCGGCTTGAGCGCCAGCGAGTGCTTCAGGGGCTCAATGGCCTCGGAATACCGGCCCAGATGGATGAAGGCCCAGCCCAGGCTGCTCCAGAGTTCCGGAACGGCGCCATCGTACTTGAGCGCTTCCCGCAGGATGTCGATGGCTTCGTCCACGCGGCCCATGTCAAAAAAGACCTGGACCATTTTGCGCAGGGGAAGGGTGTTCCCCGGCTCCAGTTCCGTGGAGCGCTTGTAGTATTCGATGGCCTGGGGAAATCGCTTGACCTTGAAGAGGGCGTCGCCCATGCACCGGTACAGATAGCCCTCTTCCGGGCTATGGGTCATGGCCACCATGAAATGGTCGATGGCCTCGTTCGCGCGATCAATGTTCAGATAGGAGAGGCCCAGCAAGGGATAGAGCTCGACGGCTTCGGGCTTGCGGGACTTCAGGTTTTCCAGGACCGCCACCGCTTCGGGGTAGCAATTGATTTCAAGATAGGAACGGCCGAGTTCGAGGGCCGGATCTTCGTCGAAGGGATTTTCCTGAACGGCTTGCACAAGTTGGCGGATGCGGTCCCAACTATCGGTTTCCGGCGCTCTATCCATCGACCCTCTCTTCTTGCCTTCAGTCGCTAAGTGCCGCTTAGTGGTTGTGGCGAACAGTTTGGTGCGGAAAAATATAGATCAGCCAAGCCTTCCGTCCAGATCCGATTCTCCTGTTCCTGCAGCGATCGGGAAAGGTTTGACCCTTCTCTTACCGCCGGATCGTCAAGAATCCCGACACCCCCGAGAGTAACTTGTAAGTTACCTCAAGGGCTTTGCCTCGGCCCTGCGCGCGCCGCGGGGCTTGATTTGCAGAATATTGAAACGCAAAGCGCGTGCCTCAAAATATGGGGGGAATCCGGTGCCAATCCCCTACGGGGGCGGATTCTTCGTAAAATCCGCCGACGGATCGGCGATTCCTTTACAATTCAGGCCCTTCTTAATCCACCTTTAATCCAGGCTCAGATCAAGGCCCACGGGACAATGATCGGATCCGAGCACTTCCGGCATGATGTAGGCATCCTTGATCCTGGGCTTCAAGTCCGCGCTGGCCAGGAAATAGTCGATGCGCCAGCCCACGTTCCGGGCCCGGGCCCCGGACTTCATGTCCCACCAGGAATACAGGTTCGGCTTGGGGTTGAAGAGCCGCAGGGTATCCAGGAATCCATCGGCGAGAAAGCCGTCCATCCAGGCCCGCTCTTCCGGGAGAAAGCCGGAAACGGTAGCGTTCTCCTTCGGCCGGGCCAGATCGATTTCCTTGTGGGCCGTGTTCACGTCCCCGCATACAATCACGCTCTTGCCCTGCTTGCGGAGCTTGGCGGTGAACGCCTGGAAATGCTTGTAGAAGTCCATCTTATAGGCCAGGCGTTCGGGACTCGCCTTGCCGTTGGGAAAATAGACGTTGCATAAGGTGAAGCCGGGGAAGTCAGCCACCAAGGTGCGGCCTTCATTGTCGAAAATATCCTTCCCGAATCCCTTCGCCACGGAGAGGGGCTTCAGTTTGGAGAAGATGGCCGTTCCGCTGTAGCCTTTCTTCGTTTGCGAGGAGCAGAACACCCAGTGATATCCCTCGACGTCCTTGAGCTCTTTTTCGATCTGCCCTTCTTCCGCCTTGGTCTCCTGCAGACACAGAATATCAGGGCTTTCCTTGTGCATCCAGTCCATGAATCCTTTTTTGTAGACCGCGCGGAACCCGTTGACGTTCCACGACAATATCCGGACCTTTTTCAAAACGCCTCCCGAGGATGGAACGTTGCGACAAAATCAGATGGAACCTTGGCCGGAAACCGGCCTGAATACCTGACGAAAACTAGCAAACAGGCCTGGAAATTTCCGAACCCGTTTGGAGCGCTTAGACGTTTTGGTGCGGGCCGTAAACCATTTGGTATTTCCGATCCGCTCCGCTGCCAGCCATGGGCCGATATTCCCGCGATTTCACCCTGAATCCGCCGCGAGTAGTCTGGCATTTTCTTTGCCATGATCATGGGGGCGGAGGATCGATCCTATGGGGAACAACACGGTCAGGTCCGCGGCGGGCCAAACCGGAGACTATATCCTCAAGTGCTATCTGGAGGATATCCGCAGGGCCGGGCAACTCCCGCGCGGCGATGAAAACGCGCTCTTCCATCTCGCTCGCCAAGGCAACGCCCGCGCCCGCGAACGGCTCATCGCCGCCAACATGCGCTTTGTGGTGAAGGTGGCCCTGGAATACCGCGCTTGTCCCATGCCCGTGTGCGATTTGATCAGCGAGGGCGCCATCGGCCTGATCCATTCGGTGGAGACCTTCGATCCGGCCCGCGGCGTCAAGTTCATCTCCTACGCCGTCTGGTGGATCCGCTCCCACATCACCAAGGCCTTGAACGAAAAGGGCTACCTCATCCGCCTCCCGGCCAACCAGTATTTCCGCTTGCGCAAGGCCCAACAGGCCGAACGGTACGGCGGCGGACCGGAAGAAGAGGATCTCCGTATGCTCAAGCAGATGAGCCAGGGTTGCGCCTCCCTCAACGCTTCCCAACCGGGCACGGGGCAATCCTGGTCCGATCTGCTTTCCGATCCCAAGGCGGCGGATCCCTCGCGCGAAGCGGAGAAGAACATCGGCGCGGGGCTCATCGATCGAGTCCTCTCCAACCTTCCCCACCGGGAGCGGGTCGTGGTGCGCGGTTTTTACGGGCTGGGCGATGAGAACCCCCTCACCTTGAAGGAAGTGGGAAGCCAGCTCGGATTGTCCGCCGAACGCGTGCGGCAGATCCGGAAAAAGACGGTGAAGAACCTGCGGGCGGATCCGGATGCTGCTCCCCTGCGGGACCGTTTCGAATGCCTGTTGGGGAACCGGCCCGATTGAAACGGCCGGCGGTTATTCCGCCTGGGTAACGTTCAGGCTACGGTTAAAGATACGTTACGTCCCCGGCCGCG
>Ga0209515_10001708_pt1 | contig 35880 bp, 35 predicted proteins | sample Subgroupgradi54m_FD_187454 | JGI IMG/M metagenome (GOLD analysis project Ga0209515, IMG submission 187454) | Subsurface groundwater microbial communities from S. Glens Falls, New York, USA - GMW60B uncontaminated upgradient, 5.4 m (SPAdes)... ... | reverse complement strand
GGCCAAGAGCAAGATGCCTGATGGTTCGTTAGCTCTATGTGCAACAGAAATAGAATTTAAAACAGCAACAACCGACGAAATTAAAAAAATTAGAATCGACAATCCTTCTAGCTGGGACAACCTTTTTCAATAAAAAATAACCCCGCCATATCGGGGTTATTTACATTTGCAATCACAGTAATGAGTCCAAGTGGCATCCATTATTCTCGACTGTACCGGTAACTCTGGAAAATTTTTACCTTCTATCCATGAATCGATATCCGGTCGGATATCAGGCACTCTCTTGGCTAGCCAGTTGTTAAGCCATTGGCGGTGGCTGGGCGCATCGTTTATGAAATTTTTAATATGAATAAGGAACAGCTCATCTTGTGGATTAAGTTTCGATTCTGTTGCCAAGGTCGCCACCCCGTAGAAAGCTCTAGTTTCCTATAACACAGTTGGAATGGTTTGTAAATATATTGATTCTATGTTATAATATCCATATTGGGGATGACGGGCTTCGACGGAGTTCATTTCAAATTATACGCAGGTGGTAGATGGATATCACTACCTAAAATACTATCTAAAATTTATAATTGCCAAAAACAATTATTCAGGCGCTTTAGCTTTCGCTTAAGTACCCGTTCTCTCAATAATTCTCGCTAGTTGAGAAGAACGCCATTAGCGGGATACTGTTTGTGGGGTCTTGGTGTGTTCTAAGCTGCAGACGGGAAATTTAGCTAGAATGCTGGTCCGACGTTTTTGTTGGCTTCAAAGTCGGACAATAATAAACCAACTAAACCTGTAGAATGTAATTTGATTAAACTTCGGATGTGGATTCAACTTCCACCGTCTCCACTTTTTACAATAAATAACCCCGGCTTAAGCCGGGGTTATTTATTGTTCTATCCCTCTTTGTTTTAACCGTTGTATGTCTTTTTTCTTTATAGTCTCGCGCTTGTCGTATTTTTTCTTGCCTTTGGCAATTCCGACGAGAAGTTTTATTTTGCCCTTTTTGTCATAAAATTTTAATGGAATGAGAGTTAGGCCCTGTGATTGGGAGAGGCCGATAAATTTTGAGATCTCTTTTTTAGACAGCAAGAGTTTGCGGGAGCGTTGAGGGTCATATTTTTTGGGAGTATTAGCCGGCTGATAGGGAGATATGGTTGCCCCAACAAGAAATGCTTCTTCGCTGTAAATTTTTACATAAGAACCTTTTATTGATGCTTTGCCGGTTTTAATTGCTTTTACCTCATGTCCTTCCAAAACAATTCCGGCCTCGATTGTCTCAAGGATTTCATAATCAAAGCCCGCCTTTGAATTTGTCGCGTATTCCGCCATGCTGTTATCATAGCTTGTTTTTTGTGAATTCTGAAATACAGCTCACCCACCCCATCTTCTCGACCGCCTTTTTATCTTCGGAGGCGATTCCCGTGGAAGTTCCTCCACGTGAACCTTCGCCTCTAACCAAATTACTTAAATTGATCTCAATTTAGCTTATTGATTTCAGGTCCTGTTTCCCTAAGTCTCAACACCCAAACTCAATATAGCTAAATTATCAATCAATTTAAGCAATTTGTTGCTCGAAAAAAGAAAGGTCTGCGAGATGGGGATGGCTGAGCTTGAAAAGAATCTTGCCGTTTTTTAAAAGTGAAAAAGAAAATAATTAGCTTTGTAGCCCTGCCTTTTCTGAATCCTTAGAGCCGAATTACCACAAATTCAATATATTTCTGCTATTTTCCTGGGAACCGAATGGGGGTGGTCCGGAACGGCCGCGATTCTTTCTTAAGAATCGGGCGCATGGCCGGATCGGGGGCAACCCCCATTGGTCAGAGAAAATTAAGAAATATCTTAGAATTTGTTGATGAGGCGAAGTGGATGAAGAAAAAGTAGGGCGAAAGAAACTAATTATTTACGCTCAACGAGTTTTGTTTTGAGATTGAGGGTTTCGTTTTTGCGGATGACTTTGAGTTCTATATCATCACCGACGGTACATTTTTGGATCATGTCTTGTAGATCTTTATCTTCGGTTAACTCTTCACCGTTAAGGGCGGTGATAATATCATTTTCTACTACACCAGCTTTATGAGCGGGTGAGTTGGGGACGACGGCAACAGAATCTGGAACATGATCGCGCACAACAAGGGCACCATGATCAGTTGATAGGGTATATTGTTTTTGGAGGGCTTTGTTGAGCATTACATACTGAAGGCCAATGAAGGGTTTGATAATTCTCCCATGTTGAATAATGTCTTCGAGGTCTTGTTTCGCCCAGTTGATTGGAATTGAAAAACCTATATTTTGAGCGCCATAAATAATGGCAGTATTTATACCAACGACTTCACCGTCGAGATTAATGAGGGGACCGCCGGAATTTCCTTGATTAATGGCAACATCAGTTTGTAGGACACCCCTTAAGTGTTCCATTTGGCCACCAGTTCCGAGGGAAGCCGATATTTTACGAGAGAGGCCAGAGATGATGCCCTTTGATACTGTATTTGAGAACATACCCAGCGCATTACCAATTGCAATTACTGTTTGGCCTGGTTCTAGTTTCGAGGAGTTACCTAGGCGAACAAAAGGTAATCCCTTCACATTTATTTTAACCACAGCTATATCGTTAATTGGATCTCTGGAAACAACCTTTCCCGGATATTCGCTTCCGTCAGTGGTAATAATCGTGTACTCTGAGTCGGCATCAAAAACTACATGTTTATTAGTAAGGAGAAGACCGTCGGGGTGGACAATAAAGCCGGACCCTCCGCCGATTTTAACTTTTTCTGTCTGACTGGGGTCAACATCGCCAAATATAAACGGATTCATAAAGGGAGCCGGGTATAGACCCTTAATTTTAGGCAGATGTTTTGATATAACAATACTAACAACTGCTGGGGCGACCTTTTTGACCGAGTCGATAGTTAATTTGTCATGGTCTGAACTATTCATAATAACTATATTCTAATCAAAATGAGACTTGAACGCAAATTCTTTAATCGTAATACTGTCCTCGTAGACAGAGAGCTCCTAGGTAAGTATTTGTGTCGCCCTATAAAGGGCCAGGGCGGTTCTATATTTTATAGGCTTGCTATTTGCTGATGAGAGTTATATTTTGGTAAGCAAGAACTAAGAACATTGAAATCTGGGGAAATCTCGATGAATAAGGAAAAGTCTATATTGGTAGCCGATTACAAAGATAGGATCATATGGTTTGACGGGTCAATAACTCAAAAAACTGCTTCTAGGTTTAGCAAGATAGTAGATCGGCTGAATAAGCTGAGGGTCGCTCCTATTGTTTTTTACATCCGAGGTCCTGGCGGAGATCCCTGGTCTGCATTTTCTATGATTAACGATGTTTTTAATTCTTCCAGTCCGATCGGATGCGTGGCCCATTGTTATGTTGCTTCTGGATGTTTTACTTTAACTCAGGCAGGTCTGTGGAGGGCTGCCCTTCCAGGAACTAAGTTTGTTTTCCATTCTGCCGAAGGCATGTTCCATGCCCATCAAAAGGATATTCAAATGACCCAGCAAGAGTTAAGTGATTGGGCTGAAAGATTAAAGTTAGCTGACTTTATCCAGTTTTTCTATTTCTCAATGAGAGGTAGGCCAGTTTGGATTATTGAAGAAATGCTAAAATCCAGCAAAGTTCTTAGCTTACCGCAGGCAAAAAAACTTCGATTGGTAGACTCTTACTTTAAAAAGACTGATTTCGTGGAAGATCGGAAAAAGATAAGAAAAGTTATTAGAAAGCAGATAAAATTTTAAACGGCTTTATGCCGTTTTATTTTTCGTGTAGTATTAGTTTATGAAATCTTGGCTTCAAAGTAAGATAAAGGACCTATACCCCGATGTTGGCTTTGATGTTCTAACTCCTCCTGATGAAAAAATGGGGGATTATTCGGTTAATCTGGCTTTTGTGTTGGCCAAAAAAGAAGGCGGAAATCCAAAGGAAGTCGGCAAGGATTTGGTTGATAAATTTTCTAAAGACCAAGAATTTAAAAAGCATTTCGATCAAATTGAACTAGCTGGTAACGGATTTATTAATTTTTATTTAAGTCAAGATTTTTTACAAAAACAACTAAAAGAAATTCACAAACAAGGGGATTCATTCGGGAAATCTAAAGAGGGGAACGACGAAACCATTATAGTAGAATATTCCTCGCCCAATATTGCTAAGCCGATGCATATCGGTCATCTTCGCTCGACTATTATTGGTGATGCTCTGGCTAATATTCATGAAGCGCTAGGGTATAAAGTTATTCGGTGGAATTTTATCGGGGACTGGGGAACACAATTCGGAAAGTTAATCGCAGCTTGGAAGGATGAAGAAATGGGTGGCAAAAAAGACATATCGACATTAGAAGATATGGTTAAGCTATATGTAGAATTCAACCAAATGGATCTTGCGAGTCGTGAAGGTAAAGAAAGAGCTGGACAGGAAGAGTTTGCAAAACTTGAAGCAGGAGACAAAGAAAATCGAAAAATATGGGAAGATTTTAGGAAAATTTCTTTAGATGTATTTAGTAATGTATATAATAAAATTGGCGTTGGAAAATTTGACGTTATAAGGGGCGAAAGTGACTACGAGACTAAATTAAAAGATATTATCCAAGCATTAGAAAAGAGAGGTCTTGCCCAAGAAAGTGAGGGCGCGCTTATTATTGAGTTGGAAAATTTACCGCCAGCTATGCTTCGCAAGTCAGATGGGGCGACGCTTTATATTACTCGGGATATTGCCAGCCTTGATGACCGTATTAAAAATTATAATCCGGCTAAAATTTTGTATGTAGTTGCCAACCAGCAGGCTCTTCACTTTGAGCAACTCTTCGTAATAGCTCAAAAGTTAGGTTGGACTAATACAGAATTAACCCATGTTAAATTTGGAATGGTTTTGGGAGAGGATGGCAAGAAGCTGGCAACTCGCGAGGGTAAGGTTGTGCCGCTTCAGGAGGTCATTGATAAGCTCACCGTTCTGGCTCTTAATACCGTCAAAGAGAAGAGTCACGATCTAAACGATCAAGAGGTTAAAAGAATTGCAGAAGTAGTGGCCCTTGGCGCTCTAAAATATAACGATCTTAAACAGCATCCATATTCAGATATTACATTTGACTGGAACGCTATGCTTGATCTTGGAGGTAACAGCGGGCCATATCTTCAATATACTTATGCACGGCTAGCAAATATTCTAAAAAAGGTTGGAGGAGACTTGAGTAGGTATGATCTAAATTTGCTTACTGAATCATCGGAGAGAAAGATTATGCGTAAACTTTTAGATTTTCCAGAGGCAATTATAGAATGTTCTAGATTGTATACTTTGAATGCTCTAGCATTATATCTGTATGAATTAGCTAGTATCACAAACAGATTTTATGAACAAGTTAGAATAATTGAAGACGAGAATAACGAACGCCGTAATGCTCGCTTGTTATTAGTAGAGACAACAGCCAGGGTACTAAAAAGAGGGCTAAACTTATTGGGGATAGAAATCCTAGAAAGGATTTAGTCTTGTATTCTACGAAAAGACCGTAAAGACATAAAAGTAAGGGCTCCAAGTATGTCCATTAAAAGATCGCTTATTGTATCCTGAAGATCTCCCATAAAATACGCTCTAATGCCGAACCATCGATAGAACGGATCAATTAGGGTCTGGTTGGCGATATATTCTGAGAATTCCCAAACAACTCCTACAAAAACAGTAGCTCCAACGACGATCAGCACATTTTTTATATTTATTCCTAGAACAAGACGGTCTTTAAGATATCCAGCCAGGAATATTGCCATAAGAAAACCTCCTGAAAAATGAAGAACTACATCAATCCAGTCCCATTTAATATACCAGCCATAGTACAGGCTTGGTATATTTATTAAAAAGACCGCCACGAGGGCGATAAAAGCCTTTTTCATAGTATAGATATTCTAGCATTTAGTTTGTTTTTTATCAAAAAATCGAGTAGAATAACAGGATGTATGATTTTAAGAGGGTAGAACAAGAAGTTCTTGAATTTTGGCATAAAAATCATGTTTTTGAGAAATCTTTAGAGGCCCGTAAGAAGTCCAAGAGGTTTGTTTTTTTTGAAGGTCCACCTACGGCTAACGGTCGGCCCGGAGTCCATCATTTTTTAGGAAGGGCATTCAAGGATGTCTACGCTCGCTATAAAACAATGCAGGGCTTCTTTGTTTTGCGGAAAGCTGGCTGGGATACTCACGGATTGCCAGTAGAAATAGAAATAGAAAAAGAGCTGGGATTTAAAAACAAAAAAGATATAGAAAATTATGGCATTGAAAAGTTTAACAAAAAAGCCAGAGAAAGCGTTTGGAAGTATAAGACAGAATGGGAAGATATGACAAGAAAAATGGGATTTTGGTTGGATATGAAAGATCCCTACACTACCTATAATAATAACTATATTGAATCCCTCTGGAGTATTATCAAGACCATCTGGGATAAAGATTTTCTCTATCTCGCCCACAAAGTTGTACCATTTTGTACTAGATGTGGAACGCCACTGTCTTCGCATGAAGTTGCTCAAGGATACAAAGTAGTAAAAGAAAAGTCGGTTTATATAAAATTCAAGATTTTAAGTCCTAAATTTAAAAATACATATATTCTTGCTTGGACGACTACTCCTTGGACTTTACCTGGCAATGTTGCTCTAGCTGTTGGAAAAAGTATTAAGTATCAGGTAGTGAGTATTCAGGGTAAGGAAGAGAAATATATCTTGGCTGAGGATCTAGTCGGGAAAGTTCTTAATGCTACAGCGATTCCCGGCTTCGCACGGGAACCTTCGACGGGAGAATACACAATACATGACACTATTCTTGGTTCCGACCTAGTTGGTTTAGAATACAAACCACTTTTTGATATTCCTGAATTAAAATCAAAAACATCATATAAGGTTTATGACGCCGATTTTGTTTCTACGAAAGAAGGAACAGGAGTGGTGCATACGGCAGTTATGTATGGAGAAGATGATTATAATTTAGGTACCAAGTTTGGTTTGCCCAAGTTTCATACGGTTGATGAGACCGGCAAGTTTATACATGTTGGTGCGGACCTCGATGGATTACCAGTGAAACACAAAGACAAGCCGACAGAAGAAAAAACCACTAGTAAAATAATCGAGTATCTTGATGGGCAGGGGTCACTTTTTAAAACCGAAGAATATGAGCATGATTATCCATTTTGTTGGAGATGTGATTCTCCGTTGTTGTACTATGCTAAAGATTCCTGGTTTATTAAAATGTCTTCTGTTCGAGAACAGCTCTTAAAAAATAATCAGAATATAAATTGGTTTCCCGAGCACATTAAAGAAGGCCGATTCGGTCAGTGGCTTAAAGAGGGGAAGGATTGGGCTATCTCGCGTGAGCGTTATTGGGGCACACCACTACCGATATGGAAGTGTCAGAAGTGTGAGAGTTATAAAGTTATCGGTTCCGTGGCAGATATGGAGAAACATTCGATCCTATCTACGGCCAAGAAGAACAATTATTACATTTTACGTCATGGTTATACCACTCGAGATGAAAAAGGAAAAATGATAATCAGCACCGATATAAATTTAGACAAATATCATCTTACTGACCAAGGCATAAAACAAGCCGAGAAGAATGCCGAAAAAATTAAAAATAATTATAAAATTGATATAATATACAGCTCTCCATTCATAAGAACGATGGAAACTGCAGAAACAGTCGCAAAACATCTTCACCTCAATGTTAATAAAGACGACAGGATAAGTGAGATAGGTCACGGTGGGTGTGATGGTAAGCCCCATACCGATTGTGATGCCGAAGGTTCAAGAATAAGCGTAGATACTAAGCCTCACGAATTTGGAGAAAGTTGGAATGAGGTAAGAATAAGAATGATGAATTTTATGCAGGAGATGGAGTTGAAGTATTCCGGAAAAAATATTCTCATTGTCAGCCATGGTGATCCTCTGTGGATTTTGGGTTGTATAGCCAACGGAAACACTAACCAAGAGATCGAAGATAATTTAAGAAGAGAATTTTACCCTGAAATAGCTGGGCTGAGTAAGCTCAAGTGGAGATTTATGCCCAGGAATGACCATGGGGAACTCGATTTACACAGACCATTTATAGATTCGATTTATCTCAAATGCAGTGACTGTGGAGCTTCGATGAAAAAAATTCCTGACTTAATAGATGTCTGGTTTGATTCTGGCGCAATGCCATATGCTCAATGGCATTGGCCATTTGAGAACAAAAAGTTATTTGAAGATCAGTTCCCAGCCGATTTTATAGTTGAGGGCATAGATCAAACAAGGGGCTGGTTTTATACCTTGCTTGCCATCTCTACCCTATTAGGCAGAGGGAATCCTTATAAAAATGTAATGTCGCTGGGTCATGTTTTGGATGACAAAGGTAAGAAGATGTCGAAGTCGAAAGGTAATGTTGTCTCACCATTTGAAGTGATGGACAAGGTTGGTGCTGATACTGCTCGCTGGTATTTTTATACTCTGAATTCTCCGGGAGAATATAAGAATTTTTCCATGAGAGATGTCGAGTCAAAACTAAAAGGATTTATCTTTACTCTTCAGAATTGTGTTAGGTTCTATGAATTGTATAATACGGAAAATTCTAAACAATCTGAAAACCCAAACCTCTTAGATAAATGGATCATCTTGAGACTCAACGGATTAGTGGGTGAAGTTTCAGATAGCTTAGACAGATATGATCCAACAACCGGAGCTAGAGCAATAGAAAAATTTGTTGTTGAGGATCTATCGAACTGGTGGTTAAGACGTTCAAGAAAAAGAAAGGAAGCCCTTGGGCTTTTAAGATTTATACTTTTAGAATTAGCTAAGATTCTTGCCCCCTTTATTCCATTTATGGCCGAAGATATTCATGCAAGGATGCACAAAGGACACAGAGCGGGAACAACGAGTGTCCATTTGCATGACTGGCCAGCAGTAGATAAGAAGTTAGTGAACAAAAAACTCGAAGAAGAGATGGATGGAGTCCGGAGTGCTGTTACGGCGGGGCTTGCAATAAGAAAAGATAAACAAATGAAAGTCCGCCAACCTTTGCGTTCGGCAACTATCAAGCGGGTAGTTAAATTTTCTCCAGATTTGGAAGAATTGGTAAAAGAAGAACTGAATGTTAAGGGTTTAGCTTACAACAAAGATCAGGAAGCTCTCGTTGTGCTAGATGTAGAACTTGACCAGGCCTTGCTTCACGAGGGTTATGCCAGGGAGCTAATCCGCCAGATACAGGATATGCGGAAAGAGGCAAAATATAAATTAGATCAGAAGATTCATGGCCAGTGGCATTCAGACGACGGAGAAGTTTCGGGAGCGATCCACGAGTGGACAGAAGAAATAAAGAAAGAAGCATTACTCAAGGAGTTTGTTTCTGGCCCAGCAGGCAAGAGGGCCTATGATGTTGAAAAAGAATTCGAGCTGGCGCCGCAGAAAAAGATCTGGGTAGGGGTTAGAAAATAAAGCTTTCGCTCCTTTAATTTTTCAACCGGTTCGCCGCATTAACAAATACATCAATATTTACTCATTTTCTTGAATAAAAATTGGGCCCCTTCCTAAGAATACATCCCAATTTTGTATTCATAAGAAAATATCAGAAATATTTTGTATTTGTAGTAAAGCGGCTCAAAGGTTTCAAAATTCAAGTAGCTACGCTTTATTTTCTAACACAATTTATTTTTACTATGTCTAAACGAGTTTATATAATTCATGGTTGGGGCGGGAATCCGAATGAGGGATGGCTAGTTTGGCTTGGCAAAGAGTTAAAGAATAGAGGATTCGAAGTTTTTATTCCGGAAATGCCGGATACGTGGTTACCAAAAATTCATAAATGGGTTAGTAAAATAAGCGAAGTTGTTGGAAAATCCGATGTCCAGACTTATTTCGTTGGTCATAGTATTGGTTGCCAGGCAGTGATGAGATATTTGGAACAGCTCCCCCAGGATCAAAGAGCGGGAGGAGCGATTTTCGTTGCTGGTTGGTTTAACTTAACAGATGAAACTTGGGACGAAACCTATACGAAGGAAACAGCCGATGAGTGGGTCAATACACCTATCAATTTTAAGGTGATTAAAGAGCATACAGATAATCTTGTTCTAATTAATTCAGATAATGATCCATATGTACCGATGAGCGATGTAGAATTATTTAAGAAAAATTTTAGTATAAATGTCATAATATTGAAGAACAAGGGGCATATTACCGAGGAAGATAACGTGGTCGAACTCCCGGTTGTTTTAGGGGAACTATTAAAAATGGCACAGTAGATTTAGAGGAATGCAGACTATTGCCTTCTTGCGCGCTTCGAGGAGCGAACGGGCATGGTTGGCCTTCTTAGGCCAGAGGTAGCGACGAAAAGCAGTGAGCGAGCTCGCTGGGTGAGCGAACGGTAGCAAAAGGTAACAGTCTGCATTTCCACATCAAATGCGTACTCGAGCAATTATCTTAAAAAAGCAAAACACGAATGAGTATGATCAGCTCGTAACTTGTTATACCGAAGAGTTTGGAAAGGTTACGGCTGTGGCGAAGAGTGTTTTGAAACCAAGCTCTATTCAGGCAATGCATCTGGATATTTTTAATCTGGTTGACTTCGAACTTCTAAATGGCCGAGCCACCCCGATTATTACTGGCGCTCAAGCTGAGAAAACCCATCCCAACTTAAAAAATAATCTGGCCTGCCTAGCGGTTGGTTATTTTTTTGCCGAAACCGCCGATAAACTATTTTTTGAATATCAAAAAGACGGAGAAATCTGGAATTTTCTGAGTTCTCTCATAGAAAAACTCGATGCTAGGCCAGTTGATATGAACGAGTTTTTAAAATCAGAACAGGTTGAATTTTTTAATATTTTGGGCTACGCTCCTAATCTTGACGAGTGTACTTTTTGTTCAGCCAAAATTGATGGCCGCCTGACCACCTATAGTATCGAGGCGAGGGGAGGGATTTGCCAGGATTGTTTTCTAAGAGGACAGAGGGGGATAATTCTCAAGAATGGTGATTGGCAGAGTCCGATTGTTCTCGGCTCTTTATTCGAAGGTCTCGTAGAGAAGAAACTCCACTCATTAAGTTTTATCAACCAGGTAGTAGAAGTTCAAGCTGCCTTTGGCAAACAATTTTCCTCAAGGAAAATTGTATCTTGAACTTTCACTACCTGGCGAAGGCTGTGTTATAATAGTATAAGAATGAATAGTAAGATACTGAAATATCTCATTTTACTGGCCTTTATTTTGTTGATTGGAGCAATCTCTTCTTTTTGGCTTTCCGGTCCGTCATTTCGTGAGAAGGATGTGATTTTCGAACTTGAGGGACCGACACAGGTTGGCGCGGGCGAAGAGGTAGTTTATAAGTTAAAATACTCTAATGAGACAAGAAGTACCCTTCATAACTTAAACCTATCCTTCTTCTATCCGGAGGGTTCAGCAGTGTTGGTCAATGGCCAGATACTCGAAGATCATAGCGAAGATTTTATGATAGATGAGCTAGATGTGGGCGAAAAAGGCGAGAAAGAATTTTCAGCTTTCTTGATTGGAGAAAAAGGAAGTGTCAAGGTTGCTAAGGCGAATATTTCTTTTAAGGCCGGGACCTTAAGCTCAACTTTCGAGAAAGATGTTTCCCTCTCTACTACAATAGTGAGTGCGCCGATCACCCTTACATTAGTGGCTCCACCCAATGCAGTTTCAGGAGCCGGCATTCAATATATTCTTGACTATAGAAATATTTCTGACGAAGATGCGTCCGATCTTATTTTAGAGCTCGACTATCCGGACGGATTTATTCCTAAAGATTTTAATCCAGAGCCAGATTCTAATAAGAATACTTGGAATATCAAATCTCTCAAAAAGGACAGTGGTAACCGAATAACCATCGGTGGGATTCTAAATGGAAAAGAAGGGGAGAGCAAGATAGCATCGGTGAAGTTAAAAAGAAAAATAAGCGGTGAATATGTTGATTATCAAAAATCATCAGCAGTTACAGTAATCTCAAATCCAGTCCTAGGGTTAGGGGTTATGGTTAATAACTCTACTGATTATGTAGCTGCCCTCGGTGATCGTCTTAACTACATAATCAAGTATACCAACAATACCAATATTAATTTTTTTGGAATGAACTTGTCGGTCAAATTGGAGGGTGGCACCTTCGATTTTTCTACGCTGGATACTAGGGGTGGGTTTTATGATGACTCCACTCAGACCATAACCTGGAACCCCAGCGTTGTGGCCGATTTTCAAAATTTTACACCAAATCTTAATGGCCAGATAAATTTTAGCATAGCTCTCAAGTCGGGATTTCCTTCAACTATTACCGGTGCTTCGCAGGACAGCTTTGTTAAAGTATCGGCCAAGTTTGGAACTCAGAAAGTGCCAAATGATTTTGATGGTAATGAGGTCTATGTTCTGTCTAGTTTGGTAACCAAGATCAGTACTCAGCCAACCATAAACCAGCTCATTTACTATAACGATCCGAGTCTTGGTTCATTCGGACCTTTTCCTATGAAAGCCGGCGAAGAAACATTCTTCGCCGTTCATTGGCAATTGACTAATCCCGGAAACGAAATAGGGGATGTTAAAATAATAGGTAAACTGTCTCCCGGTATTGAGTGGGAAGGTACGGCTACGGCTAACAACGACTTACCGGTGCCAATCTTTAATGTAAATTCATCCGAAGTCAGCTGGATATTGCCAAGACTTCCATATGGAACCGGAGTAGTATCTGGTAAGTATGAAGGAGTATTTAGGATAAAAGTCAAACCATCATCCCAGCAAGTTGGTAGTAAAGTTGACCTATTGAGCAGTCTTCAGTTCACCGGAACGGATAGTTTTACCAAACAAGGTTTGTTTACTAACAAGGGAGCGGTTAATTCTGATAGTATAGTAGATAGACCCAGAGAAGGGACCGTCCGATAAAAATCCATAATTTTTATCGGAAGTTTAAATATTTAAATATGCAGCGGGATTTATTAGAAAAGGTTGTGAGTTTATGTAAGCGACGAGGTTTTATATTTCCCGGATCGGAGATTTATGGCGGGTTGGCAGGGTTTTATGATTATGGTCCCCTTGGTGTCGAGATGAAAAATAACCTCAAATCTTTATGGTGGAAGTGGATGACAAAAGAGCATGAGGATGTCGTTGGAATTGACGGAGCTATAATCACAAATCCTAAAGTATGGGAAGCGAGTGGTCATGTGAAAAGTTTTGTTGATCCGCTCGTCGAGTGCAAAAAATGTCATCATCGTTTCAAGGCGGATGATATTTCGGGTGATAAATGTCCAGATTGTGGCGGTCCGCTAACCGAGCCGAAAGTTTTTAATATCTTGGTTCCAACCAAACTCGGCGTAATTGAAGGAGAAAAAACCGATGCCTATTTAAGAGGCGAAGCGTGTCAGACCATTTATCTGAATTATAAAAATGTTTTGGACACAACAAGGGTTAAAGTTCCTTTTGGAATCTGTCAGATCGGTAAAGCTTTCCGCAATGAAGTTACTCCTGGAAATTTCTTGTTCCGGCAAAGAGAATTTGAGCAGTGGGATTTACAATGGTTTTGTCATCCTTCAGAAATGGGAAAATGGTTTGAATATTGGAAGGAGGAAAGAATGAACTGGTATCAAAGTATTTTTACTAATCCAAAGAACTTAGGTTTTTATGAGCATGAGAAACTGGCCCACTATGCCAAGAAAGCTTTTGATATTGAATATACGGCTTCATCGGTTGGAAAAGAAATGGAAGGTATTCATTGGCGAGGCGATTGGGATTTATCTAGACATGCTGAATATTCAGGCCAGGATTTGAGTTATACCGATGTAGAAACTGGCGAGAAATTCATTCCAAATATTGTTGAGACTTCAGGCGGCGTTGACCGAACTTTCCTGTTTTTGATGCTTGACGCTTATGCCGAAGATGGCGATCGCGTGGTCTTAAAATTAAATCCCAAGCTCGCTCCATATAAGGCGGCTGTCTTTCCGTTACTTAAAAACAAGCCCGAACTTGTTAAAAAGGCTGAAGAAATTTATAAAGACTTGAAGAAAAAGTTTAACATTGTTTGGGATGATAGGGGCAATATTGGCAAAAGATATTATTCACAAGATGAGATAGGGACACCCTATTGTATAACTATAGATTTTCAAACCCTCGAAGATGGCACGGTTACCATCAGGGATAGGGATACGGCCAAGCAAGAGAGGATTTTGGTAAAAGATCTGGTCGGAGAGCTTAATAAAAAACTAGAATAGGGCTAGTGAGGATTCTCAAGGGTGGGGTTGACTTTTCTCAACTTTTTGTTATTATAGAGCCAACTAAAGTTTCTTTGACAAAGAAGGAGATGGCATGACAAGAAAGTCAGTTTTAGCCCTTATTTCTATGGCAATTGTTGCGTCCGTTGGCTGTGGTAAGGCCCTTTCCGTACTTGCGCCTAGCGACCACTCTAATTCTAGCAACGATGTCGTTGCCAGCGTGAGGAACAATTGGTCTCGCTATCTCGTAATTCATGATACGGGGGAAGTAAAAGAAGGATATAGAGATATTCTAACTAGACTCGTTCAGGCAGGAAGCTTGAAGGGCGTTAGGGTGGGAATTGATCAGACAAATATAAATGGTCTAACTAATGGCGTAATAAACACTCTAGGTCTTGATGCCTTGGGAGTAATCGACAATCTTTTTTTGTTTGAGCCAAATATCGAAGATAGGATCGACCAAATTTTTAGAAATCATCCGACGATACGTTACTTTCAGGTTGGCAATGAGATCACAACAATTCTTCCAAAGTCTGGGCCGACTATGACCATCGAAGAGTATATGAAGGTTTTTAAAAGGGTATACGATCATGTTCAGAGAAATCATCCCAATCGAGCCATGCTGTTGGTTCAACCCGCTATTGGATCTGGTACGTCCGGAGCCCGCGAGATCGATAGAATGATCGAACTGGGTTTGAAAGAGATGTCTCCCGATAAAATAATCATTTCTTTTAATTGTTATACCGTAAGTGCCTCTAATGGGTATAGAGATGTTTTAGACGGTTCTCTTCGAGACTACAGAGTCTGGGTTACTGAGACTGGTGTCGCTGATTACAATGAGCATATCTCATTTGTTGTGAATGATTACGCTAGATTAGCAAATAATCTTAGACCCGAAAGGATATATTGGTATGCATTGTTTGTCGGAGACGGAGAATATGGGTGGGAAACAGGATTCGGACTGGTTAGAAATTTAAAAGATTTTCCCCGTCTCGACTATTGGCGAAGTCCGTTGGTTAAAGTTTTGATTGGTGAGAACTAGGAGGTATGAGATGAAGAAGATCTGTGCTCTTTTGTCAGGATTGATTTTAACTTTTTCCACTAATGTTTATGCTCAGGAGAATAATGATGGGTCAGGTACATATATCAAGCTTGGCTTTGTCCATAGTGAGGGTAGTATTGAATGGGCCGAATATGTGATCAACGGTTTGAGTGTCGAAGTGGAGACATATTTCAAGAGTAACCGTTTAGGTCTTTCGGGCTGGTCCATTGGTTATAGGAAAGATAATCTTGAGCACTCGGAATCTGGCCACTTACTAAATGTAGATACTTTTAGGACCAAGAGTATTAGGGTAGCGGATATTAAATTTGGCGGAGGAATTGAGTGGGGGATGCCGTCTGATGGATTCAGCCACACAAGGTTTAATATCCAGACCGACTCAGACCTTTCTTATGATCATGTATTCTTAAATAAGAATTCTAATATTCCTGGAAATGGTTTGAAAAATGATGGAGCTCTTTATCCTTTTGCGAAGATTAGCTTGGTAAGGAGAAGCAAGGCCTTTATCTTGGAGGCCGGGACGAGAGTGAATATAATGAAATTTGGTATCGATGAGTATAATGTTTCTAACGATAAACTCACGGTAACCTCAAGAGATAGAAGAATGGCAGTACCAACTGTCTTCGTAAGTGTAGGATTTGGTTTATAAGTATTATTTAGAACGGCTTTTAATGAGCCGTTTTTTGTTGATAAGTAAGGATGAGGCGGAATTTATTTGCGGTATAATTAACTTATGGAAGAACTCGTATCTCAGCGTGCCAAGATTAACAAAAAGTCAGTTTTATTTGTGTTAGTTGTTTTAGCTTTGGCCGTAGCTGGTTTTTTTGCATCTAAATTTTTGTTCATGGAACGCGGTGAGTCTAAAGAGTTTATTGGACAAGTTAAGAAAGTTGAAGGCAATGTGATTTGGGCTCATGGGCGTTTTATTAATCGAGATAATCCAGAGTTAGCCAGCAAAGCTTTGGGTAAAGATGTTGAGATAACCGTCTCGACAGAGACAATAGTTGTAAAAATTCTAATGTACATGCCCACCTCAGAGGAGCTTGAGAAAACAGGCGGAAGGTGGAATCCGGCCGATTTGAGACAAGAAGAAACCACCGGAATGATTACCGACCTAACCGATAATAAGGAGGGTATAACAATCAGGGTTCTTTCGGACAAAAATATATTTAATAAGTCCAAGTTTACTCCCACTAGAATTGAATACATTGAGCAGGTTGAGCCGAATAGGCCTCAATAGGAAAACCAACTTATCTATACATGACAAAATACAGTTATGAGATCTAAAAATCTCAGATCTAATAAATGGCTGATTTTAATAATGGCCTTTTCTCTCGGCTCTGTTTTTTATTTTGTTTCGGCAGCAGTCAATATGCCGCCGGCTTTTGATGGCGGTCGCGGTGGTAGCTATCGTTGCGATAGTCTTAGTACGAAGAATTGTTGGTATGAACAGGCAATCTATCCTCTCCCATACGATCCAAGTAACGATAACCACCAGGCCTATAAGGGCGAATACACCACGACTCTTCAAGAAACATTTGGCGGGAGCTCCTATCTAATGGTTGAAAGTTGTCTAACTCAATATGGTTGGAACGCAGGAAATACAGCAAGCTGTCAAAGGATTGTAGATAAAAATGTTTTTCCTTATGCCGCATTCTTACCATTCGGGTGGTCGGATATTAACCAGATAGATCTAGGAGATCTGAGGGATTTAAATTATCTCAGTGTCCATATTTTTGTTAACGATATTTATACTGATACCGCCGGTACTGCTTATGGCCGGAGGGTTTATATAAATCCTTTTAGTGTTCCATCAAGTGGAGTCGTGGGCGATACATTAAATATAAGTTGGAATGTAGCTAATAGTCCTTGGAATGGTACTTTCCTTTTTGGTGGCCCCATCACATGCGGTGTAGACCCTAGCACAAATCAATTTGCCGGTAGCGCAAGTTGTATTGCTACTGGTCAGGGAATAGCTCAAGTTGAAATCCAAGCATCTGGACCTGGGGGCAATGGTCAGACTATGGTAAATGAAATTCGGCAAATCAGCATAGGGTCGGCTTGTGGCAATGGCATTATCAATCCCGGTGAACAATGTGATGCTGGAGGATCTAATGGATCTTGTCCTGCTTCTTGTAGTACTAGTTGTACTACTAATTCTTGTGGTGGCCTCACCCATCTTGCCTGTAGTAACAATGCTTGTGTAACTGTTGCGGGTGCTGGTGCAAACACGTGTACCAGCAATGCTGATTGCGCTGCCGCTACCCATCTTGCCTGTAGTAACAATGCTTGTGTAACTGTTGCTGGCGCTGGTGCAAATACTTGCACCAGTAACGCTGATTGTACTGCCGCTACCCATCTTGCCTGTAGTAACAATGCTTGTGTAACTGTTGCTGGCGCTGGTGCAAATACTTGCACCAGTAACGCTGATTGTACTGCCGCGACTCACCTCGCCTGTCAAAGCAATTCCTGTGCTGTAGTTGCTGGTGCCGGTGCAAACACGTGTACCAGCAATGCTGATTGTACTGGTGCCGGTAGCTGTTCTATGCAAGCCAACTCCGCGATCCGTAACTGCTCTGGCTACAGTGAGTGGGCTCCCGTTAGTAAGCCAAACGCAACTTCCTGTTACAACTATTGCGTTAGTAATGGCGCGAATGCGTGCGAGTGGGAATCGGGCAATTCCCAGTGCTATGTCGAATTTGGCAGTGGTTGTGATATCGTAGGCGGTTTTAGTGGTTGGTGGGCAGGCACACCAACGAGTGCTTGTGTCGCCCAAACCCACCTTACCTGTAGTAACAATGCTTGTGTAACTGTTGCTGGCGCTGGTGCAAATACTTGCACCAGTAACGCTGATTGTACTGCCGCGACTCACCTTGCCTGTCAAAGCAATTCCTGTGCTGTAGTTGCTGGCGCTGGTGCAAATACTTGCACCAGTAACGCTGATTGTACTGCCGCGACTCACCTTGCCTGTCAAAGCAATTCCTGTGCTGTAGTTGCTGGTGCCGGTGCAAACACGTGTACCAGCAATGCTGATTGTACTGCTGCGACCCACCTCGCCTGTAGTAGTAACGCGTGTATCTCCGTCGCCGGTGCTGGAGCCAATACCTGTACTAGTAGCGCTGACTGTGCTGCACTTACTTACACAATTGAAGGCTGGGCTTGGGAGGCCTCAGCAGTGAACGATACAGGCTTTGATGGTCCGCCTAGTGAGCCAGGCCGGGGAGGTGAAAGGATATTCTTATATAACAGCGATATGACAGGTCAAGTTGCTGGGCCAATTTTTACATCAACCATTTCTCCACTTGTCGGCTACTTTGCTATCGGTGGTATTTCTCCAGGGAATTACAACGTAGTACTTGATCCGGTACCAGCTGGTTATACAGTAACGACAGGAGGTATAACTACAGGGGGAAGTAACCGTTACCCAGTTACCATTAGCTCTAGTAATATTGTTCACAACTTCGGTTTATTTAAACCCCAAACCATCTCTATAAATTTTACGGCTACTCCTGGCTCTGGACCTTCGCCATTGGACGTTTCTTTAAATGCCAAGGTTACTGGTGGCACGGCTACTGGTAAGATAAACTATTCTTTCTGGTGGAACTGCACCCATACAGGCACTAGCGTTTCTGATGTTTCAAATGGTGTTGGAGGTCCTGCTTGCGGAGCATTACCTGCTCCACTGGGTGGCACTTGTGACAGTAATAGTAGTGGCTATAAATGTGATGCTATCGATGTTGCTGATGTTATTTGGACTAATCCTGTGAATGTTACTCCATCTGGTAACTCAATAACTAAAACTTCTGGTGGAGATGCTATTTGGAATGCTGGTGCTGCATCTTTGCAAACTATTTCTTATGGGGATGGTTATGTGGAATTCAGTACTAACGAAATAGGAACTCATAAGCTGGCTGGACTGGGCAATACTGATCCTGATCAGGGTTCTAACAGCATTAAGTATGGCTTTTATCTCCAAGGTTTAGGTTTACCAGTTCTATACATAACCGAAAGTGGCAGTAATCCTAGTCCAGATCAGTGGTCTTATGCTCCTGGTGATATATTTCGTATAGCCGTGGAATCTGGAGTCGTTAAATATTATCAAAACGGCACTCTACGCTACACCAGCGCTATTGCACCAGTATACCCTCTAATTTTTGACACCTCTCTTTATAGTCAAAGCCCAAATGCAACGATTACTAATGCAAAAATAAAATCAACATCACAAAATACTCCTGCTCATGCATATTTATCTACAAGCACAGCCAAGGTTATTATTGAACGAGGAACTGCTGCTCCAGCTCAAGCTCAAGTGCCGATTACTATTATTCAACCAGCCCCGTCAGTATCAAATGCTACAGTTACAGTAAATAATTCTAATTATTGTAGCGCCGGAGTTCATGCAACTGTATCTTGGAATTATTCTAGCGCTGGAACTCCACCTCAGTCTAATCAGGTTGCCTATCAGGTTCAAATAGATAATGATAGTGATCCATTGTCCGGAAGTCCTGAGTGGGAACAATCTGGAACAACTGGAACCTCCGCAGTAACAACTACTTGTAATACCGCCAATACCATAACTTCCCCTCAAACTGCCTGCCGAATGACCTGGAATGTTCTTTATCGGTCTTGGGTTAGGGTTCAGAATGGTTATGGCGAGTGGTCGCCCTGGACCCAGATGAGTACTTATTGCAATGGTAGTTCATGCGGGCCGGCTACTAGCTGGACGACACTGGCGCATCAACTACCTAGCCCCGACTTTAGTGTTACTCCGCCAAATCCAGAATTGGGTCTTCCTGTAATTTTTGATGATATATTCCCAACTTTTGATGGGGCGGCGACATTCGGTTCATGGAGTTGGAATTTTGGCGATGGCAGTGTTGTCCGCAGTACTGATTCAACGGTCCCATTGGATGTAGCTGGTACTAACCATACCTATGTTGCCAATGGCAACTATACGGTTAGATTAACAGCCGAGGATGAGATTGGAATATCATGTTCAAATGCTTCACTCATTAGTATTCAGAAGGCGATTCCAAGGTGGCGAGAAGTAGCACCCCGGTAACGACTCGTTTGCTCTTTTGGCTGGCCCATCCGCCAGCTGGCGGACTTCTTGGGCCATAGCCAAAAGAGCCCGCTGGGTTTACTCAATTTCTTCATTAAAACCTCCGCTTCTCTCTCGACGTAGTGTTACTACGCCTCGTTTCGATGCTCAGTTTTGCCTCGAACTTGAGCAAACAAACTTCGTCGTTGAGTGATCTGATCGAATTTGCCTTGAATTTGGCTCAAACAAGAAAGTCATGATACAGTAACAGTATGATAAAACTGCTCAAGAAGAAAAATTATTTGGCGATGATAGAGAATGCCGTTAAGGGTGAAAATTGGATGTTTCGGAATTTTTATATTGAGAAAGACGGTGTAGTAATTGATTCTCTTGAGGGTGGAAAAAACTCTTGTGCGGTTTTTGTTTCTAGTATTCTAGTTTTGTTGAACGATTTATGCCATTGGATCAAAGGACTCCACACCACTGTTATTTCAACGGAAAAGGACATGATCGAAAGCGGTTGGTATGAGATAGATTCAGTAAAAATCGGAGCAGTTTTAATCTGGGAGAAGAAAGAGGGACATAATGGCAATATGCATTACCACATAGGTTTTTATATGGGTAATGATGAAGCGATAAGTAACGATTCGCGAGGCACGGGGTTTCCTCATAAGCATCACTACACATATAACGATACCCGCAAAATAGAAAAAATTTACTGGCACCCTGCTCTTGATGAAGAACAAATCGGGAAATTACAAAATAGATAAAGGACATCCGTATCCTTTACCAAGGGCGGTCCTTGGGGTTGTCCTTGTGATTATATGATTAAAGATGTTGTAATCAGTATTCCATTGGTGGATCAAAATAAAAACGTAAAGGACAAAAAATGGAAGAAAGAATCCTGTGCTATTTGTTCAACTAAGATGATGATGAGTTTTGGTAATAAAAAGCATATTGAGATTAATGTCGATCAATTAATTATTGAGGCTAAAAAGTTAGGCGGTTATTTGGATGGCATTGGCTGGAGACACAAAATAATTTCTGATTTGGCAAAAAAGTATGGGATCAAGCTCAATTTTATTAAAAAATTTCCCAAGACTTTCAAAGAAAAATCGAAGTGGCTTAAAAAACTTGAAGATGGCATTATTAATGGCAAACCGGCCATGGCCTCGCTACATTATAAACTCAACAAGAAAAACGGCGGCCATGTGGTAGTGGTGAATGGTGTTCGAAAAAATGGCAAGATAGTTCTCGGCTATCACATTCAGGATCCCGACAGAAATTTTAAGGGTAATAATTACTATCTCTCTAAGGACAAATTTCTTCTCGGTTGGCGAGGCGGAATGATCTACTTTTCAAAGTAAGATTTTTCTGTTATTAAGTATGAAGTGCCGTGTACTTTAACAGGAGTGATTAATGAGATCTCTCGAGCACGATTGGCTCAAGCAGTTGTTATGGGGATGTACTTTTGACGACTTTCTTATTGCTCCTGGATGGGGAGTGGCAACTAGTCGGAAGAACATATCCTTAGTTTCTAAATTTTCACAGAATATTCCTCTCAATATACCCCTAGTTTCAGCCAACATGGATACTATAACTGGGGCTAGGATGGCGATCACCGTTGCCAAAAAAGGTGGTATCGGGATCATTCATCGCTATTTAAGTATCGACGACCAATGCCAAAAAGTCGAAGAGGTAAAAAGGGAAGAGAATTTTATTATTGAAAAACCATATAGCACTTCTCCTAATGTAACCATCGGAGAAGCGAGAAGTATAATGGAAAAAAACAAGGTTGGTGGCCTTGTTGTTGTAGACGAAGAGGGGAGACTCTTGGGGATCTTAACTAATAAAGATCTTCGTTTTTGCCGCGACAGTGATTCTGTGGACGGAAGAATGTCTGTTAGGCCGATTACTGGCTCACCCGGCATTTCTTTATCTGAAGCCAAGATTTTACTGGATAAGTTTCGCCTAGAGAAGCTACCCCTCGTCGATAAAGACCGAAAGTTGAAGGGACTTATTACTTCGCGGGATATAGAAAATCTTGAGAAATATCCTTTGGCCAATAAAGACAGTAAGGGCCAGCTTCTAGTCGGCGCGGCTATAGGAGCAACGGGGGATTATCTGGAGAGAACGACTGATCTTATCAGGGCCGGCGTAGATGTCATTGTTCTTGATATAGCCAACTCTCAATCTGATGTTGCCAAGAATGCAGTTATCAATTTTAGAAAAAAGTTGCCAGATGCAGAATTGGTAGTTGGAAATATAGTATTGCCCGAAGCGGTTCAGGTTTTTGAACAACTTGGAGTCAATGGGTTTAAGGTTGGCCTCGGTCCTGGCTCGGCCTGTACTACCAGAAAAAATACCAACATTGGAATTCCGCAAGCTCACGCAGTTTACGGCTGTTCAACGGTTTCTAGAGTTCCGATTTGTGCCGACGGTGGAATTAAAAGAAATGGCAGTATCGCTGAGGCCCTTATGCTTGGAGGTAGTTCGGTAATGATTGGGGGTCTTTTTGCCGGAACCGATGAAACGCCAGGCTTGGTTTTTAGAGATTCTAATGGCGAAGAAGTAAAGGCATTCAGAGGAATGGCTTCGCGTGAAGCGATGCATGAAAAGTTGAGAGCCGAAGAAGATGATGATCCTTACGAAACCTCTTCACGAATTAGCCCGGAGGGTATAGAAAAAAAGGTCAAATATAGGGGTTCGGTAGCACCGGTCATTGATGAGATGATAGGGAACCTTTCTTCAGCCATAAGCTACATGGGAGCAATGTCGCTTCAGGAAGCCAAGGAAATGTTTATGGCTCATCCGATGAGTTATTTGATTAAGCTGTCCGAATCAGCTAAAAGAGAATCTTGGGATAGATAGTGTTTGAAGGATACAGCCCCTCATTGGGGCTTTTAATTTACTCAAAATCGTGTTACAGTTTTTAAGTTGAAAATTAATTTGACCCCAAGTAAAATTGGGGACGTAGCTCAATTGGTTAGAGCGCTTCCCTGTCACGGAAGAGGTCGCGGGTTCGAGTCCCGTCGTCCCCGCAAATAAGTGCCTTTAGGCACTTATGTTGGGACGAGAAAGGCGCAGCGATGTTGCAATGAGAAGATTGCAACCGCGAGCCGGGGTCGCGAAAATGCCGAGCGACGGCGAGGCATTATTTGTGACCGAGTCCCGTCGTTCCCGCCTCGTAGGCAAATTAAGCATGCTTCAACTTCCAATATATCAATTGCAAACTAATTTTAATCCGCTACCCGGTCTAAATTGGGGGAGTCAGTTTTTTAATTTTAGCCAGGAACTAGCTTGGTTGGCAGTCGGTTTACTAGCAATTGTTTTTGTTTTCTTAAGTTTTATCTTGTTTTATCATTGGAAGAAGTTTGGATTTGAAAAAATGGTTATGGCTAAAGCGGCCTTATTATATTCTTCTGTTTCGGCGGCCCTGTTATTAATAACCATGATTTCTCTTCTAATTTATCTTTATTCTTTGTAATTTATATCACCAATTCTTATGTTCGACCTAAGTTCAGACGAAAAAATAGTTCTCAAAGTCCATCGTCATAAATTAGTTTTGGTTTTTAAATCCTTCTTCTTGATTCTTTTTGTTCTACTGCCGCCTGTGCTTTTCTGGTTTGGTGGACAGGCCGGAGTCATTAAGGGCAACCAGCCGGCTTTATTTCTCAGCGTTTACTCGGCCGTTTTATTGATCGGTTGGATGATATTTTTTATAATCTGGACTGATTATTACCTGGATGTTCTAATAGTTACTGACAAGAGAATAATAGACATTGAGCAGAGAGGATTTTTTAAGCGGGAGGTTTCTACGGTTAGACTGGAAAGCATCGAGGACATAACTATAAATGTTAGCGGAGTAGTGGCAACCTTTTTAGACTATGGAACATTAAAATTACAAACAGCGGCTGAAAATAGGGAGTTTATTATTTACGATGTGCCACACCCTAACCAGATAAAGTCTACAATATATGAGTTACAAAATAAGCAGATACAAGCACCCAAATCGGTAAAATTAGCTCCCTAAAATGAGGAAACTTTTTCTTGGCTTCATGCCAATAACAATTCTGGCAGCAATTAGTCTAGCTACCATCTCTCTGAGTTTTGATCCTTTCAAGTCAGATAATCTTATCAAATTTTTATTTTTTGCCTCTCTAGCAACTTTTATTTGGGGATGCGGGGCAATAGTATTTTATATTTTAAACTTATTTTCCGAAGATCGTTCTACCGATTCTCTTCGGAGGGGGTTTTTTCTAGCGTTGTTAGTTTTGGCTCTAGTTTTATTGAAGAAACAAGGTCTGCTATACTGGTATACCGGATTTTTAGCTGCGCTGGTTATAATGCTTATCGAAGTTTGGATATATAAAATTGGTAAATTGACGACGGTTAGTGATCAAGATAATCTATAACGATTATGAAGAATGCAACCTTTGACTTAAAAGAAGCGAAATCGGCTAAGGATAGTTTGGATAACCGCCATGACGCCGAGGCCGAACGCCTAAAGAGGTTTTTAGCCATGCCCGATTTGTCTAGAACTCTTGGCAGTCCTCTCGAGGATTTAGCTCAGCGCGTTACTAGGCTCCCGCGTTTTATGGATTTTTATGTTTTAAATGTACCAGAAATAGTTCGCTATGATCTGAGTTTTGATATGTTTAATTTCCCCTCTGACCATCCGGCAAGAAAACCTTCCGATACATACTTTTTGAACAAGGAATATATTTTGCGTCCCCACACGACCGTTATGTGGGCTTACCATCTTGGACTGGAAGATGTTAAAGAAAAAATTGCCAAAGGCGAGTCGGTTGGAGCTCTGTCTTACGGAAAGGTATATCGAAAAGATGAAATCGACCGTAATCACATGAATGTTTTCCATCAGATCGATGGCTGGTATTTGTGCAGTAAAAATGAGCATACAATCACGATCCAAGATTTACAGGATGTCCTATCTGAAATTGCTAAAACTATTTTCGGGGCCGATATTAAATATAGGTTCAATAAGGATCAATTTCCATATACTGATCCGAGTTTGGAAATGGAGGTTGAGATTGGAAATCGTTGGATAGAGATACTTGGCGCTGGAATCGTCAGGGGAGAGGTGCTTAAAAATTTCGGAGTTGATTCAGATAAATATAATGGCTGGGCTTTTGGGTTTGGTTTGGAACGGCTGGCGATAATAAGTATGGAATTACCAGACATACGATTGCTTTGGTCAAACGACGAGAGAGTCAAGAAACAGCTGAAGTTCGGTAATAAATTCAAAGAAGTTTCAAAGTATCCGCCGATTACAAGAGACATTTCTTTTGTGGTAAATAATGATTTTGTACCTAATAGCTATTTTGATTTAATTCGTGATTTAGGAGGGGATTTGGTTGAACAAGTCGAACTTTTAGATAAATATGAAAACGCTGAAAAATTTGGTCAAGATAAAATTAGTTATACTTATCGTATAATCTATCGTTCGCCTGAGCGGACGCTTACCGTCGAAGAGATCGATCCAATTCAGGACAAAATATACAAAGAAACAGCCAAGCAATTTGGGGCGGAGCTACGTTGACAAAGCTAATAAAAAAGCGTATAATTAAAGTATGATATAGCTCTTTGATTACCAGCTTATTTATAGGAGTAGCCATAGCGTTTAGCGGCTGAATATTCGGCATCTGAACGCTATGGCTACCAATTCCGGCGGCCAAGCGCCTAGGCGACCAGGTCGGACATTGATCCGATAGTCGCATAAGGAGATTAGTCATGAAGTCAGAATTTAGCGTTGGACTCGCGGACAAGGTGTGTGAGGCATGGGACGGTGAGGGTGGAACGCCGGCGGAGCTGAACAGCTTCGCCGAAAACAACGCCCTTGTCAGAGGGTTGTTGACCATTCTTCGAGGCGGAGCAGTGGTCAAACCGGTTGTCGAAGATTCCGCTCCCAAACCCCAGCTTCGTACCTTGTTGCCGATCGATCGTTCCAAACCCTTCAACCCTGCCGAGTTCATCGGTGCTGGTTGGAGCGTCTGGCGTGGACCCGCCAACGGAAAGGGGCTGGAAGGTGACGAAGATAGAGATCTTCGTTCGGCCACGCTGGCCGAGCTGGACCTCAATAAAGTCCAACTCGTTACTTGCCTCAAGAAGGGTGAGTCGGTCATCACCGGCGAAGAAAGCATCAAGCGTCTCAAGACCGATGGTCGTGTCCGGTTGGACGAGAACACTTTCAAGGTGTTCTGGGAGAACCGAGAGCAACTGCCGATTCGTTTCAAGGAGAGGGCGAACGGCAATATACAGTTCATTTTCTTTGACGGTGTCGTACTGCGCGGTCCGGGCGGCTGTCGTTACGCGCTTTACCTCTGTTTCCGCGACGACGGTTCGTGGCGCTGGTGCTACGGCTGGCTCGGCGACGATCGCGGCGTCAGCGGCCCCTCGGCTGTGCTCGCAAGTCAGAACTAAGTCCTTAGGACATCGGCTCTAGCCCTTAGTAACTTAGTCCTTTGCCCATCGGGAGACATCGTGTCTCCCGATGGGATTATTTTTTATTTCAATACATTGTGATAATATATTATCGGCGATAGGTGAATATGCGGGCGACCATGTGTTTCCCACTACCGAAGCCAGTATCCATGCATCCAGAATATTTCCGACCATGTTTTTGAGATAGCGTGGTGCATGCATCTTTCCGCCAAAGGCGGATCCGCCTCTGGCGGACAAAAAACGAAGATACTTGGTATAGGATGCCAGGGCATTATGATGCCGAATGCGATACAGCCCGGAGAGTACTCGATGGGCAGTGAAGATTATGAAGGCATGCTATACAATACTGCGCAGTCCGGACGGCTATCGTTACACGCTTTACCTCTATTTCAACGACGACGGTTCGTGGAACTGGAACTACAACTGGCTCGACAACGATCGCAACGTCAACAACCCCTCGGCTGTGCTCGCAACCATCTTTATTCCTTCCCTGTTTTGCCGCTTGGCGAGGTGGGGGAGTTTTGTTTTTCTAGCTGGCCGCTCCAACCCCCGAGGTTTTTACCAATTTCTTCAATCATTATTGATAGAGAAATGTAGTGTTCGTTTTGAAGAGAACCAGCTTCCCAGAGAATCATCAAAAGCACTTTTAGCGTATCAACCTTCTGGATAGCCAAACGGACATATGGAAATTTTTCCTGCTTTGGAATAAATGTTGCTGCGGCCAGAGTCTTTATTATTTCTATCCAAAGCGTATCTATCTGCTGACCAAGCGTATGTCTATGGGCTTTCGGTATGATCTGATAATATTTAAACCAAACTAAATAAGCGGTTTTAACTTTTTGAAGTACTGGTAAAAGCCTGGGGGGGGGGCTTAAAGGATTATTTCTAGAATTAAATTCATTCATAAGTATAACGATATAATTAGTATTGATAACCTGCTTGAGGCATGGAAGGAGTTTATCATGGGCAAGAAAAAACGCAAAGATGCCCAAGAATTTGAGCGGGACCTAATGGCTAATATCATAAAGCTTCATAATGATTTAGCTGTAATGTCATATAGGCATGACGGCTATGAAGCTTTTAACATGTCGGATCCCAAACCGAGAAATATTCATAAGGCCTCTATTCGAGATAGAGTTCTCCATCGGGCGTTGTATAGGATTTTATATCCCTTTTTTGACAGGACATTTATTTCTGACTCATACTCTTGCCGGGATGATAAAATCTTGTCTCTTATCTCAGTTATTGTAGATAGTTTTTCAGTACGGGCTGGAACGGGACTTCCGTTGGGCAACTTAACTTCCCAGCTATTTGTAAATATTTACATGAATGAGTTTGACCAGTTTGTTAAGCACAAACTCAAGACGAAATACTATATTCGTTACGCTGATGATTTTGTGATTCTATCTAGAGATAAATCATGGCTTGAGGAGCTGTTGTTTAGGGTGGGTGACTTCCTAGAAGAAAGATTAAAGCTATCGCTTCATCCCGATAAGGTGTTTATCAAAACCCTATCATCTGGAGTCGATTTTCTGGGTTGGGTGCATTTTCCGGATCATAGGGTATTAAGGACGGCAACAAAGAGAAGAATGATACGTAACATCGAGATCAAGAACGGAAACGAAGCGACTGTCCAGTCTTACCGTGGATTACTAAAGCATGGAAATACACACAAAATAGCTCAAAAATTACCCACAAAATTGAGTTGATTTTTAGTATTAAAAATGATATACTTTTATAGTTAATATTTAGCTAACTCATGGCAGAGGATAAGAATAAACAACAATCATATACCGCCAAAGATATCCAAGTCTTGGAGGGACTTGAACCGGTCCGAAAAAGACCGGGTATGTATATTGGTTCGACTGGGCCGGAAGGGTTACACCATTTAATCTGGGAAGTTTTTGATAATTCTCTCGATGAAGCGATGGCTGGTTATGCTAAGAATATTGAGGTGGCTCTTTTGCCAGATAACAAAGTTCGGGTAATGGATGATGGGCGAGGTATTCCTACCGACCCCCATCCAAAGCTCAAGAAGTCTGCCCTTGAACTAGCGGCTACGACTCTTCATGCCGGAGGTAAGTTCGATAGTGGTGCTTATAAAGTTTCCGGTGGTCTTCATGGTGTAGGATTATCTGTTGTGAATGCGCTCTCAACTTGGATGCGGGCCGAGGTCAATCGTAAACCGGATGTTTTTGCTCAAGAATATAAAATTGGTAAACCCCTCGGGCCGGTTAAAAAAATCGGTAAGACAAATAAGACTGGCACTACGATTACTTTCCAACCTGATCCATCCATTTTTGCCACAATAGATTTTGACCTTACTACAATTCTTAATCATCTTCGTCAGCAAGCCTACTTAACCAAGGGAATTAAAATTACAGTTAAAGATGAGAGAAATCCTCTAACTTATCACAGCAAACATCAGAATAAAGATATCACAGAATCTTCGAATTACACTTTCTACTTTGAAGGCGGCATCGTCTCCTATGTAGATTTCTTAAATCGTAGCGAAGAAAGCAAGAATAAGAACATTTTCTATATCGGCAAAGATCAGCAGGGTATATTTGTGGAAGTCGCTCTGCAATATGTAGAGGAATTAACCAGCAGAGAATTAAGTTTTGCTAATAATATTCATACAATAGAGGGCGGCATGCATTTAACCGGATTTCGATCGGCGATTACGCGCACTCTAAATGACTATGCCCGCAAGAATACTTTTTTAAAGGAAAAAGAAGATAATCTTTCTGGTGAAGATGTGCGCGAAGGTTTGACCGTAATTATTTCGGTAAAGTTGAAGGATCCCCAATTTGAAGGTCAGACTAAAGCCAAACTTGGAACACCCGATGCTCGTACAGCCGTTGAAACGGTTGTTAATACTGAATTTGCCGACTGGTTGGAGCGTAATCCTCAAGATGCCAGAGCAATACTCGAGAAAGTTATTTTGGCCTCAAAAGCTCGGTTAGCGGCTAAAGCGGCCCGTGATACCGTGCTACGAAAGGGAGCCCTCGATGGAATGACTCTACCCGGTAAACTGGCCGATTGTTCAAGCCGCGATGCTTCTATATCAGAGTTATTCTTGGTTGAGGGAGATAGTGCCGGCGGTTCGTCAAAAAGCGCTCGAGATCGAAGAACGCAAGCCATATTACCTTTGCGAGGCAAGATTTTGAATGTTGAGAAAGCTCGAATTGATAAGATGCTAGTTTCTGAGCAAATTAGAAATCTGATTATTGCGATGGGTACGGCTATTGCCGAAGAGTTTGATTTGACTAAACTCCGTTATCACAAAATAGTCATCATGACAGATGCTGATGTTGATGGCGCTCATATTCGAACTCTACTCCTAACCCTATTTTACAGATATTTCCCTAAGATTATAGAGGGCGGATATTTATATATCGCTCAGCCGCCTTTATATAAAATTCAAAAAGGTTCTAAACAGTGGTATGCCTATAATGACAAAGAAAAAGATAAGCTGATTGAGAATATTAAGAAAGATTTGGGCATAACCATCAAAGATCAGCGCAAAAATGAAAAACCTCAAAAGGGTGATAAAACTACTCAAGGGGAGTGGGCGGTAACCGCTTTAGATGGCGGCAGTGGTGATATTGAAGAAGCTCCAGCGGAAGAGAAAATATCCGGGGTTTCCCTCCAGCGTTATAAGGGCTTGGGCGAAATGAATCCTGATCAGCTTTGGGAAACTACTTTAAATCCGGCTAACCGGGTCCTTCTCCAAGTGGCCATTGACGATGCCCAAGAAGCTGATAAGATTTTTGATGTTTTGATGGGTTCAGAAGTTATGCCGAGGCGTAAGTTTATTCAGACTCATGCCAAGAGTGTTCAGAATTTAGACATTTAGTTAGGGTTGACTTTTTAAAAAGAGAGGAGTACTCTGTATTTAATACGCCGAGGGGCGTTTTAAAATACGTTAATTCATGGATAAAGTCATAAACTTTCTTAAAGACGTTAAAATAGAACTATCCAAAGTAAGCTGGCCGACCAGGGAACAGACCATTCAATATACACTTGTTGTTCTGGGGCTCAGTTTATTTATCGCAATCTTTTTAGGTGCCTGGGATTTTATTTTTCAATTCGGATTAAATAGATTTATTATAAAGTAGTTTTGTATGAAGAATTAATTTTTTTAGAACGCAGACAAGTTATAACATGCCAAAACAAGTAGCAACAAGCGAAAGACACTGGTACGCTATTCATACCTATTCCGGCTATGAAGATACGGTCGCCAGAAATCTCAAACAACGGGTTGAGTCTCTTGGTTTTGAGGACAAAATATTCAGCGTCCTTGTTCCTAAAGAAAAGAAAATTAAAATTAAGGGTGGCAAGAGAGAGATTATAGAAGAAAAGATTTTTGCTGGTTATGTTTTGGTGGAGATGATAGTTGATGATGCATCTTGGTATGTAGTCAGAAATACCCCGAATGTTACTGGTTTTATTGGAGCAGGAACGATTCCTACACCATTAGCTGATGCCGAGATAGAAAGTTTAATGAAGAGAATGGGCGTCGAGGAACCAAAATATAAGATTGATGTCGAAGTTGGTGATAGAGTTAAGATTGTAGATGGACCATTCAAAGATTTTGACGGCAAGGTTTCCGAAATTGATATGGAGCGTGGAAGAATAAAAGTATTAGTGACGATTTTCGGAAGAGAAACGCCGGTTGAATTAGATTTTCTACAAATTAAAAAACTATAATATGGCAAAGAAAATTAAGACAATAGTAAAGCTTCAAGTAGAGGGTGGTAAAGCCACTCCGGCTCCGCCGGTTGGAACTGCATTAGGACCGCAGGGTATTAATTTGCAGCAATTCGTTGTGCAGTTTAACGAAGCCACAAAAGATAAGATGGGCGAAGTTACACCGGTTGAGATAACTATTTATGAGGATAGGACTTTTGATTTTAAACTTAAGACTCCACCAGCAGCCTATCTTTTGAGGGTTGCCGCCGGAATTGAAAAGGGTTCCGGAGTTCCTAACAAGACTAAGGTTGGGAAAGTTACAAAAGCCCAGGTTAAGGAAATTGCTGAGAAAAAGATGGACGACTTAAATGCTAATGATCTCGATGCCGCGATGAAGATAATCGAGGGTACGGCCCGCTCGATGGGGATTGAGGTGAAATAATTCAGAGCTCACTATAATGTCAACGAGAGAATCAATCGAAAGCGTATTAATGAAATTCGCTCTGCTTTTGTCCACCAGAAGTACATGCGAACGCCTTAAGGTGGGTTGTATCATCACCTCTAATGATTTTCAGAAGGTTTATTCTTACGGCTATAATGGTAATGCCAAAGGTTTTTATAATGGCTGTGATTCTAATGAGCCCGGAAAATGCGGCTGTATTCATGCTGAGGCGAATGCTCTAATTAAGTGTTCCATAATAGACGCTCAAAAAATCATATTTATTACCCAATCACCGTGCAAGATGTGCGCGAAAATGATTGTTAATTCCGGAGCTTCTCATGTCTATCACTTCTCTAACTATAGATCAGATGAGGGTCTTGAGGTTTTATCTCGGGGAAATATTAAAGTTTCCCAAATCAAATTAGAAACATAAAATTTGATTATTTTAGGTTGTGCACTTGCCCAGCTCATTTTATTGCGCTAGAATTTTTTAGTTCTTCAAAGTTATTAAGTGGGGGAAACATGATAAAAAATCCACATACTGGAAAATTTATCCTTTTAGCCGGTTGCGATGGTTCCGGTAAGGATACTCAAGCTCGCCGGCTCGATAATGCTTTTATTTTTTTTCCTAGCATAAAAATTTTACGGCCATTTCCAAAAGAGCCAACCAAGGGGCCTATTGGCACGAGAATCTATGAAATTCTTTTTGGCAGAGACCCTGAATTTAAACTCGGAGAAAATCTATCGGATATGGAGTTCCAGAAGTTTTTTGTCCGTGATCGCCTAGAACATTATCGGAGTGTAATTATTCCGGCCCTTACTTCCGGCACTAATATAGTCTGTAATCGCGGTATCGATAGTACTCTGGTATATGGCGGGAATACGATAGCGGAGTTTAGCCAGATAATTGCGACCCACGAGAGTATGTTCACTGAGGCCGGTGTGCCATTGATATGGCCAGACCTTATCGTTATTTATGATGTGACCCCCGAAACGGCAATGCGTCGGATGAATACTTCAAAGAAAGAAAAAGACGCCTTTGAGAATGAATTAAAAACTCGCAGAGTCACTAGCAATTATCGGGCTCTTGCGGCCCTGTATCCCAACTGTAAACTTATTGATGCTGAGCCAGAAGGCGAAGAAGGAGAAAAAACTATATTTGCTGATGCCAGACAATATATTTATCCCATCCTCGGCATTGAACTTAAATGAGGCATTTGCCTTTTATCCTGAGCCCGTCGAAGGGCTTTTTTTATTTTCTGGTTTCTGGTAAACTTTCGAAACGTGTACTTTTAGAACAAGGAGTCAAAATGAAGATAGTTGAACCGAAAGTTTTTTTAGTTGGTGAAACTAAGATAAACGAAGATGGTCTTGCGGCATATCTTTCGCACCTAGGAGTTCCGGATTGGGTCAGTAACGCTCAATCTGATTCGGAAAAACTAATTGAAGTTATGGGTCGGCTTTGTTATCGAAGCTTTCAACCTGGCTTAAATAAGAATGTAACAAAGATAAGGGAAGATAATAGAGAATATTTGCAGAATATAATTAAAGTAAAGCACGGATCGGTCATTGAACATACCGTTGTTAATTTTGTTTTTGCTGATGTGAGTCGTGTGTTTACCCATGAACTAGTTAGGCACAAGGCAGGAACGGCGGTATCTCAGGAGAGTCTACGATTTGTTCGATTAGATGATCTTGGTTTTTGGCCACCGACAGTAGTGAGAGAAAACCCTGAGTTTATGGAGATTTGTTGTAAAACATTCGAAGAACTGGAAAAGCTTCAATTAGAACTAGCGAGAATAATGGAGCTAGATAAATCTGGTAAGCCGTTTCACGAGAAGAAAGTCATTACTTCGGCCATGAGAAGGATTGCTCCTGACGGATTAGCTACTACAATCGGCTGGAGTGCCAATATGAGGGCTATTAGGCACACAATCGAGATGAGAACTGATCCAGGAGCTGAAGAAGAAATAAGACTAGTTTTTAGTAAAGTCGCTGAAATTATGATCAGAAAATATCCAAATCTTTTTGCCGATTACACTGTCGAGGTGGTTGCTGGATTGCCTTGGTATAAAACAGAGAATAGGAAAGTGTAGCTCGCTTATATGCGGGCTTTTTTATTGCTCAAAATCGTGATAAATTAAACATATGTATAAGTCGGTCATAGGTTTAGAAATTCATGCCGAACTCAAAACACAGACAAAAATGTTCTGTGATTCTTTGAATGATCCTGATGAAAAACATCCTAATGTAAATATATGTCCAATATGTATTTCACACCCGGGAACTCTTCCCGTAATCAACCAAGAGGCGGTTAAGAAAGTTATCATGGCCGGGTTGGCACTCAACTGCAAAATCGCCGAAGATACTTTTTTTGAAAGAAAGAACTATTTTTATCCAGATTTACCAAAAGGGTATCAGATTTCCCAATATCAAAAACCGCTTTGCTATGAAGGAAATTTGGAAGTCGGCGGTAAAAACTTTCGTATAACACGGATACACTTAGAGGAGGACGCCGGTAGATTATACCATCTTCCGGACAAAGATTACTCCCTTGTTGACTATAACCGGGCTGGAGTGCCGTTGATGGAGTTGGTAACTGAGCCGGATTTCGAGACTGGTCAAGAGGTTAGAGATTTCGCGAGCGAGCTTCAGCTTATATGGAAACACTTGGGCGTCTCAGATGCGGATATGGAAAAGGGCCAGATGAGAATTGAAGTTAACATTTCTCTGACTAACCCTGATGGTAGCTGGGGGACCAAGGTGGAGGTCAAAAACATTAATTCAATAAAATTTGCCGCTGACGCTGTTGATTATGAGATAAAAAGACAAGCAGAATTGCTTGAGGCAGGGGAGAAGATAAAACAAGAAACTCGAGGTTGGGATGAATTCAAGAAACAGACATTCAGCCAGCGTTCGAAGGAAGAAGCCCATGATTATAGATATTTTCCGGAGCCGGACTTACCCCCACTTCACTTTGATAAAAAGGATATTCAAGAAATCAGATTAGAATTACTAGAATTGCCGCAGTCTAGACGGGAACGGTTCAAGAAACAATATAATCTGCCGGAACGAGATATCGACCTATTTACGATTAATAAATCACTGGGTGACTATTTTGAGCATGTAGCGAGCGAATTACTGTCCTTTGATAAACTAGATCACCTAAAAAAACCGGAAGCAGAACATCAAGATAAATTATTTAAACTCGCCTCGAATTATTTGATCACCGAGCTGAAACGAATGTGCGATGAAGTTTCGGCTGAGCCGTCAGATACCAAGATTACCCCAGAGATATTTGCCGATCTAGTTGTGAGAATTTTTCATGGCGAGGTATCATCATCCGGAGCCCAAACTGTTCTAAAAGAAATGTTTGCTACGGGTAATTCGCCGGGACAGGTCATTAAAGACAAGAACCTAGAGCAGGTATCAAATGTCGAAGAGCTTAATCTAGCGGTAGGAAAAGTAATTTCCGATAACTCCAAAGCAGTAGAAGACTTTAGGGCCGGTAAAGAAGCGTCGCTCAAGTTTCTCATAGGGATGGCGATGAAAGAAACTAAGGGCAAGGCCAATCCTCAGGTAGTTGAAGGAATGATTAAAGAAATGTTAAAATAAAAACATGAAAAAATTCTTCGCAAAATTAGTTAGCTGGAAGACCAGAGAGAATCTCTCGGCTACGCGCTTTCATGCTGATCAGCAAGATCAAGCCAAACTTGCTCGGGAAAGACAGGAGCAAATAATGGAAGGTCGTCGAGATAGGAAATATGTTTCCGAAAGAACGATTCCGGCTGAGGGTGAGATCCTTGGTCCTAGCGAGTCGTCTTCCGAAGAAAAGTAGAAACTACTCTTTCTGCTTCTTTTTTTCCGTCGGCTTGCGGATTGAGCCAATGTATCTCTTTGTTTCTCTTGAACCAAGTCATCTGGCGTTTTGAATAACGGATTATATCTCGGTAAAGATTCTCTTTCATTTCCTCATAGGAAAT
>Ga0209515_10001707_pt1 | contig 35920 bp, 38 predicted proteins | sample Subgroupgradi54m_FD_187454 | JGI IMG/M metagenome (GOLD analysis project Ga0209515, IMG submission 187454) | Subsurface groundwater microbial communities from S. Glens Falls, New York, USA - GMW60B uncontaminated upgradient, 5.4 m (SPAdes)... ... | reverse complement strand
AGGCCGAAAACCGCTGTTTTTCGGCCTTTTCCTGTCCATGGTGCCACGCAGATACGTGGTATTTCAATAGGTTGGCATTGTCAGGGGTACCTGGGCACGCGAGGGGGGGTACCTGAGCAGTTACGATTCGATCAGGTTGGATCACGCTCCAGCCGCCATTGCGGCGGCACCTGAGCGCGGAGCGCGCCCGGCGAGGGCTGAACAATGAGAGTGTTTTTCGACTTGGTCGGAAAATGCTCTAGGATGCCGCGCCCCTGTCCTGGAATCGTGTCCCCATGCCCTTCCTGCCCGCTGCCGCCGCGCCGATCGTCCTGTTGCTGCTGTCCAACGTGTTCATGACCTTCGCCTGGTACGGTCACCTGAAATTCACCGATCGGCCGCTATGGCTGGTGGTCGTCGCCAGTTGGAGCATCGCTTTTCTCGAATACTGTCTGGCAGTGCCGGCCAATCGCTTTGGTCACGGCCTGTATTCTGCCGCTGAACTGAAGACCATCCAGGAAGTGGTGACCCTGCTGGTGTTCTCGGTGTTCTCGGTGCTGTATCTGGGCGAGAAGCTGACCATCAATCACGCGGTCGGCTTCGCCCTGATCTGTGCCGGGGCGTTCTTCATTTTCAAGGGGCCGTTGCAGTAGGGGGCTCTCTGCGCCATATCGTTTTTCGCCCGGTAATGGTAGACTCTAGGGAGGTTCTTTACCTGGAGGTTCTGCCTTGCGACGCCCCCTGCCGCCAGCGTGCCGAGAGCAACAGCCCACCGCCCCGTCACGATCTGCCGCCGTCCCACCACCGCCGGTCAGTTGGAACCGGCCTCCGGCCTCGCCGCTATCACCGACCGACGGTGCAGTCCAGCGGCAAGCGGTGCGCGGAGCGGTGCCGCCGCCGGTCAGATGGAACCGGCCTCCGGCCTCGCCACCACAACCACCGGCCGGCGGTGCGATCCAGCGGCAGGCGGCGCGTGCTGCCGTCCCCCCTCCACCGGTGCAATGGTCCGGCACCCCGGCGATTCAGCCCAAAGCTCCCGCTGACACCCCGCCGCCCCCCGTCCATTGGCAGAAATCGAGTCCAGCACTCCAGCGGTCGATTAGCGTGGTCGGCGTCGTTCAGCGGATCGTTACTCAGGAACGGAGGGGCGACAACAGGGGCAAATGGCACAGCCCACGCGACGAAGACACCTATTTCGATACGAAGGAAGACGCATTGGACCACCATCGCGCATTGGTCGATGCCGAGGTCGAGAAAAAGAAGAAACGAGAAAAGAAAGCCAAGGAAAAGAAGGTGAAGGCCTTTAAAAAGGCCCTGCAACAGCAATACAGAGATTACAAGCCGCCAGATTCAGATACTGTTCTGGTCTTCAAAAATGCTGATACAGAATATGATGAGGTGTCTCTGACCCGCGTCGCCAAAGGCTCCATCAAAAAATTCATGGAAAACCTGATGGCGCAGAGGTGGGCAAAAACTTTAAAAACAAACGCTATCGAATTAGGTGGGCGGTATTTTATTCTGACCGCCGGAACCGATATCGGCATTACTCCAGCAGTGATGCGCCCCGACTTGAGCAAGACGCACAATAATAAATTTTGCCTGTCCCGGAATGGTACAGCCAAGCCCTACAAAGACCTTGCTCGTGATCTGGACGAGATTGTCGGTAGCCGCGTGACGCGGAAGCGCAAGTGGGAGGATGTCCGGTCTCGCGTCGGCAAGGATATCGACCGGTTGACCCGCAACAGCGCCTTCCAGGGCGATTTGGACTACACCGAGGGGGAAAAGGACAACCTTTCGGAGTTCAGCGCCATCATAAGGCTGGACAAGGCCCGGGTGCCGAAGGCGACACGATACATTCGCAGATCGCTGACGTCGTCTGAAACCTTCGAGGATCTGTTGGTGAAGCAGAAATATGTCGGCGCCCACAGCGTCAAAAAGCTGCGTGACGAAATCGTGGACCGAGGCGAAGAGTCCGAAGGATCGGATATCGAAGACGAACCGCCAAAGAAGAAGCGCAAACGGAATAGTTCGCCGCGCACGAACATAAACACGGTCTGACCGCGCGGACTCTTCAAAGGATAGTGCGGGTGGGGGCGTCACGCCCCCACATGCTCAAACCACGAAGGCGGAAATTCCGGCGACCCCGATCGCAGCCACCATCAGCATCATCGCGCCGATAGCCAGCAGGCCAAATTCAGAACCGCCACGCCGGCCGCACCGCGCGTCCAGTGTCAGAAAGCCGTCGGCGCGGCTGAGATACGGCCGGGACAGAAACAGGCTATTCATGATGGCCTCCTCGGTTGGTTTCCCAAGGAGTGTAGCTCCCGGCCGGTGACGTGACAGTGCCAAGGCCGTGAGCAAAAAGAGGCTCTCCCCCCTGATGGGGGGAGAATTTCAAGCGAACTCGACGATCTTCTGATCGACGCTCAGCGAATCGCCGGCCTTGGCGTGGACCTTGGCCACCGTGCCATCGCGTTCGGCGCGCAGGACGTTTTCCATCTTCATCGCCTCGACGACAGCCAGCACTTCGCCGGCCTTGATCTCCTGGCCTTCCTGCACCGCCACCGAGACCAGCAGGCCGGGCATCGGCGACAGCAGGAAGCGGGACATGTCCGGCGGAGCCTTTTTCGGCATCAGCGCGGCCATCGCTGCACCCTGCGCGGTCAGCACCGCCACATCGACCTGAGCGCCACCATGGAACAGGCGGTAACCGACGCCGCGGCGATCGACCTGGACGCAGACCCGGGTGTCGTCGACGGTGCCACGGAACAGCGGCATGCCCAGGGCCCACTCGCTGGACACCGCCAGGGCTTCCCCGAACAGGGTAATGATCCAGGCGCCATCGCGCTGGGCCACGGTCACCGGGTACTGCTTGTCGTTCAGCAGCACCACCCATTCCTTGGGCACCACCATCTCATGTCCGGGCATCTGATCGCTGATCAGGGCGTCGCGACCGGCATGCTGGTGATGGACGACGGCGGCAACGGCGACCAGGATCGCCGGATCTTCGGGGGGCAGGTCGGCGGCATGGAAGCCGGTCGGGTATTCTTCGGCGATGAAATTGGTGGTCAGCCGGCCTTCGACGAAGCGGTCCTTACCGAGCAGCGAGGCCAGGAAGGGAATGTTGTGGCTGACACCGCGGATGTAATACTCGTCCAGCGCCTGACGCATATGCGCGATGGCGATGTTGCGGGTAGCGCCGTAGGTCACCAGTTTGGCAATCATCGGGTCGTAGAACATGCTGATCTCGCCGCCGTCATAGACGCCGGTGTCGACGCGCACGAACTCGGTCTCGGCGGGCGGCAGGTAGCGGGTCAGGCGGCCGGTCGACGGCAGGAAGTTGCGGAAGGGATCTTCAGCATAGACGCGGGACTCCAGCGCCCAGCCTTGCAGCTTGACGTCATCCTGGGTGAGCGGCAGTTCCTCGCCGGCGGCAACGCGGATCATCAGCTCGACCAGATCGAGGCCGGTGATCAGTTCCGTGACCGGATGCTCCACCTGCAAGCGGGTATTCATTTCCAGGAAATAGAAATTGCGCTTGCCGTCGACGATGAATTCCACCGTGCCGGCCGACTTGTACTGCACCGCCTTGGCCAGGGCCACGGCCTGCTCACCCATGGCGCGGCGAGTCGCCTCATCGAGGAACGGCGACGGCGCCTCTTCGATGACCTTCTGGTGACGGCGCTGGATCGAGCATTCGCGTTCACCCAGATACAGGGTGTTGCCGAAGCTGTCGGCCAGCACCTGGATTTCGATGTGGCGCGGCTGTTCGATGAATTTCTCGATGAACACGCGGTCGTCGGCGAAGCTCGACTTGGCTTCGTTGGTCGCCGAGACGAAGCCTTCGCGGGCCTCCTCATCCGAGCGCGCCAGCCGCATGCCCTTGCCGCCACCGCCGGCCGAGGCCTTGATCATCACCGGATAGCCGATTTCGCGCGAAATCGCGACCGCCTCTTCCGCGTCCTTGATCACGCCCATATAGCCGGGCACCGTCGAGACACCGGCCGCCTGGGCCAGCTTTTTCGATTCGATCTTGTCGCCCATGGCGAAGATGGCATGCGCATCGGGGCCGATGAAGGTGATGCCAGCCTTGGCCAGCGCCTCCTGAAACTCGCGTTTTTCCGACAGAAAGCCGTAGCCGGGATGCACCGCCTGAGCGCCAGTCGCCACGCAGGCGGCGACGATCTTGTCGACCAGCAGATAGCTCTGCGCCGAGGCCGGCGGGCCGATATGCACCGCCTCGTCGGCCATCTGCACATGCAGGGCGTCGCGGTCGGCATCGGAATAGACGGCCACCGTCTTGATGCCCATCTTGCGCGCCGTCTTGATGACGCGGCAGGCGATCTCGCCGCGGTTGGCGATCAGGATCTTTTTGAACATCGGTACGTCCCCCGGATGGGCCTCGGCGTTGATTTTTACCACAGAGGCACAGAGACACAGAGAAAGCACAGAGAGAAAGGAGGAGCAGGCTGTGCGCCTGTGGCGCGCCATACTTTCCTTTTTATTTCTCTGTGCCTCCTCTGTGTCTCCGTGCCTCTGTGGTTAATTCACTCTCACATCACAGCGGAATATTACCGTGCTTGCGCCACGGGTTTTCCAGCTTCTTGTCGCGCAGCATCGCCAGCGAGCGGCAGATGCGTTTGCGGGTCGAGTTCGGCATGATCACGTCGTCAATAAAGCCGCGATGGCCCGCCACGAAGGGATTGGCGAATTTCTGGCGGTATTCCTCGGTACGCGCGGCGATCTTCTCCGGGCTGCCGATGTCCTGACGGAAAATGATCTCCACCGCGCCCTTGGGGCCCATCACCGCGATTTCCGCGGTCGGCCAAGCGAAGTTGACATCGCCGCGCAGATGCTTGGACGACATGACGTCGTAGGCACCACCATAGGCCTTGCGGGTGATGACGGTGACCTTCGGCACCGTGCACTCGGCATAGGCGTACAGCAGCTTGGCGCCGTGCTTGATGATGCCGGCATATTCCTGGGCGGTACCGGGCAGGAAGCCGGGCACGTCGACGAAGGTGATGACCGGAATGTTGAAGGCGTCGCAGAACCGCACGAAGCGAGCGGCCTTGCGCGAGCTGTCGATATCCAGACAGCCGGCCAGCACCATCGGCTGGTTGGCGACGATACCCACCGTCGAGCCTTCCATGCGACCGAAGCCGGTCAGGATATTGCCGGCGTAGGTCGGTGCGACCTCGAAGAAATCGCCCTCGTCGACGACCTTCAGGATCAGTTCCTTCATGTCGTAGGGCTTGTTGGGATTGTCCGGGATCAGCGTGTCCAGGCTCATTTCCAGCCGGTCCGAGCTGTCGGTGGTGGGGCGGACCGGCGGCTTGTGCTTGTTGCTGGACGGCAGGAAGTCGATGAAGCGGCGCAATTGCAGCAGCGCTTCCACATCGTTCTCGAACGCCAGATCGGACACGCCCGACTTGGAGGAATGGGTGATGGCCCCACCCAGTTCTTCGGCGGTCACGGTCTCGTGGGTGACGGTCTTCACCACGTCGGGACCGGTAACGAACATATAGGAGGAGTCCTTCACCATGAAGATGAAGTCGGTCATGGCCGGCGAGTACACGGCACCACCGGCGCAGGGGCCCATGATCATCGAGATCTGCGGCACCACGCCCGAGGCCATCACATTGCGTTGAAACACCTCGGCATAGCCGGCCAGCGAATCGACGCCTTCCTGGATACGGGCGCCGCCCGAATCGTTCAGGCCGATGACGGGAGCGCCGACGCTCATCGCCTTGTCCATGATCTTGCAGATCTTCGCGGCATGGGATTCAGACAGCGAACCGCCGAATACCGTGAAGTCCTGGGAGAACACGAACACCAGACGGCCGTTGACGGTGCCGTAGCCGGTAACCACGCCATCACCGGGGATGGTCTGGTCGGCCATGCCGAAATCCGTGCAACGATGCTCGACGAACATATCCCACTCCTCGAAGGAGCCGGGATCGAGCAGCAACTCGATGCGCTCGCGCGCTGTCAGCTTGCCCTTGGAATGCTGCGCCGCGATACGTTTTTCGCCGCCGCCCAGCCTTGCGCGGGCACGCTTTTCGTCGAGTTGACGGATAATTTCTTGCATGGACACTCCCCTGCTCTTGCGGCCCCACGCATTCGAGGTAACGAGGCCCTACCCTGGAAGTCAGGGCGATGCAGATAGCATCAATAATCCTGTCATTCCAGCGAAATGAAAGCCAGCCGCTAACGGTTATAACAGCAGGCAAGAGGGTTTCGTGGAAATGTCGCGACGCGAAATTATGTTGCGGCTGCGTGATGCGCCGGGCGAGGGCCGTCGCGCCGCGTTGAGACAGACGCGGCGCCTGACGGCAGGTGCTCGCTAGGCGAAAACCTGTTCGATCGACGCAGCGTCCAGCAGCCGCAGGCTCCAGTCCTCCAAAGACGAGATGTCGGCGGAGGCAATTCGGTCCCGCGCCCAACTCGGCAGCTCCCCGAAGCGGCGTTCAAGCTGACGCGTCAGCATGGCGGCCTCTCCTTCCTGACGGCCTTCCTGACGGCCTTCCTGACGGCCTTCCTGACGACCTTCCTGACGGCCTTCCTGACGACCTTCCTGACGACCTTCCTGACGCCCCTGCTGAAGCCCCTGCTGAAGCCCCTGCTGAAGCCCCTGCTGTTTCCACTGCTGCTTCCACTCCTCGGCTCGCGTCGCCAACATGGTCCTTACCTCCAGCAAGTTTTCCGATACCTGCACGCCAGGGCCGGCACCGTCTTCCATGGCTATCACGCGGCCGGCCAGCATCGCGAACGCCGACATGAGCGGCTCGAACCCGGGATGCAGCCTGAACCACCTGATCACCGCGTCGACCAGCGATACGACCTGTTCCGGGTTATGGCAGTGCTCAAGACGGAACAGCAGCGCCGCCAAGGAATCGCGCCGCGCCAGATCCTCCGTCGGATAAGCGCCCTCGTCTATAATATGGAAGCGCATCTCCGGCTGCCAGTGCCAGAAGGGCGACCCCGCGGGCAAGCCGATCAGGTCGCGCAAGGACACCGGCATCACCCAGCGCGGATCGCCATTATAGATCACCAATGGCAGCACCGGCGGCAGACGACCGCCGGGAACAACGCGCTTTTCGGCCAGAAGATGCTGCCACAGCAGGCCCACATAGACCATCACCCGCAGCGCCATCCAGCGATCCGGGGTCGACTGGAATTCCAGCAGCAGCAACAGATAGGCGTCCCCGCCGTCGCGCATGGGAATACGCCAGATCACGTCGCCCTCGCGGCGCTCCCCGGTGTCGGCATGAAATTTCGTGGCGATGCGCTCCATGGCCGACAGGTCGAGATCGTCCAGCCAGGGCTCGGCAACGAAATCGTTGAGCATCTGTACCACCATGTCCGCGTGGGAAAACAGCCGGTGATAGAGCCCGTCGTGATCAGCCATCCGCGCCCAACCCGGGCATAGTGAAGCCGCACCCGTCCAACTCGCTCGCCAGAACGGCACTCTGCTCCGCCGTCAGTTCCACCAGCGGCGGACGCAGGCGGGACCAGTCGGGGTCGTGAGACAGGCGCGCCACCGTCGCCTTCAGGCCGGCGATCATCGGGAAACGGCCGATGATCTGACGGATATCGTTGCAGGCAGCCTGTTGCGTGGCAGCGTCGGCTCCGGCCCATTGCGCCTGAAGCCGGGCGATAGCGGCTGGATTGATGTTGCAGGTGGCCGAGATGCAGCCCCTGCCGCCCAGCCGCATAGTGTCGACCAGCCTCGATTCGCTGCCGGCAAACACCCCCCAACCGGGGAAGCGCTCGAGCATCGCCTGGGTGTTGCTCCAGTCGCCCGAACTGTCCTTGATGCCGGCGACCGTGCCGGGATAGGCCGTAATCAGCCGCTCGATCAGGTCCAGCGAAAGGGGGGTCTGGGACATCTGGGGGAAATGGTACAGATAGACCCGCAACCGGGCATCGCCGACTCGCTCGATGACCTCGGCGTAGGAGCGGAACAGGCCCTCGTCGGAGACGCTCTTGTAATAGAACGGTGGCAACATCAGCACGCCGCCGCAGCCGCGCGCCACCGCGTGAGCGGTCAGCCGCACCGTGTCCGGAAAGGCGCAGCAGCCGGTGCCGGGCATCATCCGCGCCGTGTCCAGGCCGGAGTCGACCAGCGCGTCAAGCAGGGCAATCTTCTCGTCGACCGACAGGGAATTGGCTTCCGAGTTGGTGCCGAACACCGCCAGACCGCAGTTCTGCGACAGCAGCCAGCGGCAATGCGTGACCAGCCGCGCCGCGTCAGGCGACAGGTCGGCCTTGAAGGGCGTGATGACCGGGGCGAGAACACCCGACAGAGGCGCGGTCATAGCTGGAACTCCTGTTGATGGGGCGCCGTCAGGTGCAGGGCTGCCGCCCACGCAGCCTGTTGCCGCTGCGCCGCCGTGAGGTCGCCGGTCACATAGAGTGGCACGCAGCGATCGGGCTGGGGATGGACCAACCGGACCACATGCAAAGCGCCGCCCTTCTGCCGCACCCGGGTCAGCCGCACCCCGTCATAGGCGCCCAGCGACTCCTGCCACTCCTCGTTGCCGAAGGGACTGCGCGATTCGCACGACACCATGACCCGGCTGACCGTGTAGCTGCGCCGGCGCAGTGCCGGGCGCAGCAGCCAGGAGAGCACAATCGTTTCGACCAGCAGAGCGACGCCGATAGCGATCGGCACCATCGGTTGCTCGGCAACAAGCTTGTTCAAGAGGCTGGGTTCACCGGGCCCTACTGGAACCAGCATGAGCGAGCCAAGAAGAACCAGTGGCATGACCAGCGATGCGGACAGCAGCACCGCCAGCAGGGGATGCGCACGGCGTTCGATGGTGGCGGGCAGGATCGGTGACGGTGCGTCGACGGGATCGCGGCGCCAGAACCCCGGCGGATCGCGTAATTGCTCCAGCACCCCAAGTCTATCAGCCATAGCCTCCCCCTGTTATACCGATGAGCCTGACGGCTCATCTATGCCCTCGCCGGGCGCGCTCCGCGCTTGGCCGCGGCCGCAATGGCCGCTTGATACCGGCGCGCCGGCTCGAGCATGTGTCAGACATTTCGCTCGCCGGTATTATACAGCGCGAACGCGAGTATACTCCTTCCACCCACGAAATCGAAGCTCTTGACGATGGGCATTGAGCTGGCTATCTCTGGTCGCCGTGGTGATTTGAGCGACCAGCTTGCGGCCACGTAAAATAACACGCTAAACGGTCCGAGCCTTGCGGAAGCGCCTCGGTCCACTGGCAGACTTCAGGAGGCCCCGATGAGCAAATCTCCCCGCGACGCCAAATCCTGGCGCCCACAAACCCGTCTGGTGCGCGGCGGTCTGGCGCGCAGCGATTTTTCCGAGACCAGCGAGGCCCTGTTCCTCACCTCGGGCTATGTCTACGACAGCGCGCTGGAGGCCCAGGAAAGCTTTGACGGCACCCGCGAGCGCTTCGTCTATTCGCGGTTCCGCAACCCCACCGTCGCCACCTTCGAAGATCGTCTGGCGCTGCTGGAAGGTGCCGAAGCCTGCCGTGCCACCGCCAGCGGCATGGCCGCGGTGCATGCCGCCCTGCTGTGCCAGGTCAAGGCCGGCGACCGGGTGGTTGCCGCCCGGGCGCTGTTCGGGTCGTGTTCGTGGATCATCGGCGACCTGCTGCCGCGCTATGGTGTGACCGTCGAGTTCGTCGACGGCACCGATCTGGCGGCCTGGGAGCGGGCGCTGTCCCAGCCGACCGCCTGCGTGTTCATCGAAACGCCGTCCAACCCGACGCTGGAAATCATCGACATCGCCGCCGTCGCCGCTCTGGCCCATGGTGCCGGGGCGCGGCTGGTGGTCGATAACGTCTTCGCCACCCCGTGGCTGCAAAGTCCGCTCAAACTCGGCGCCGATGTGGTGGTCTATTCGGCCACCAAGCATATCGACGGCCAAGGCCGCTGTCTGGGCGGGGCCATTCTCGCCGATACCGCCTTCATCACCGACGTGCTCGGCCCGTTCCTGCGCCACACCGGCCCGGCGCTCAGCCCGTTCAACGCCTGGGTGCTGCTGAAAGGCCTGGAAACGCTGGGGTTGCGGGTTGAACGCCATTGCGCCAACGCCCTGGTCGTAGCCTCCGCCCTGGAGCAGTTGCCGGGGATTCGGCGGGTGCTCTACCCTGCCCTGCCGAGCCATCCCCAGCACGCCCTGGCCATGCGCCAGATGACCGCCGGCGGCAGCATCGTCACCTTCGAAGTGGATGGTGGCAAGGAAGCGGCTTTCCGGCTGCTCGACCGTTTGCAGTTGATCGACATCTCGAACAATCTCGGTGACGCCAAGAGTCTGATTACCCATCCGTCGACCACCACGCATCAGCGTCTCAGCGCTGAAGACAAGCTGCGACAAGGCATCGGCGAGGGATTGCTGCGCCTGTCCGTCGGCCTGGAGGACGCGTTGGATCTGGTCGATGATTTGACGACGGCAATTTGATCGGTTGTTCCAGTGTTGACTTTCTTACCCGTCCCGTTGACAGTCGCTGCCGTATAGTTCTGGTCGACAGGGTTCGAAAAGGGGGCGGGATGAAACTGCAGTCATTGGCGGTCAGCATGGTGGCCTTGTTGAGCCTGAGCGCTTGCGATCTCGCTGGCCCACTGCAAGATCTCAAGTCCAGTCAACCGACCGGCAGCCGATTCGCCCAATCACTGGCGACGTCCTACATGGCATTTTCTCAGTCGGAGGCTGACCAGTCCGACTGGATCGATTCGCGGCATTTCGCCCTGAAGGGCTTGGCCGCGGCCCACGGTGACGCGGTCGCGCCGGAACTTCCCGATAACTGGGACATCGAAAACGGCCCGTCGCCGACCGAACTGACCACCTTGCGCGCCCGGCTGATCGCCGCCCTGGATGCCGGCGGCCGCGACCGCGCTCCCGATACCGCGGCGACCGCGCAGGTCGGCTACGACTGCTGGCTGGAACAGCTTGAAGAAGGCTGGCAGGTCGACGATATCGCCGCCTGCCGCAAGCAGTTCATGACCGCACTGGAAACCCTGGAGCGGGGCGGACCGGTCGGTGAAAAGGATCGCTACCAGATCTTTTTCGACTTCGGCGCCTATCAGATTGATCCGATTGCCCATCAGATCATCGCCGAAGCCGCCAAGGCCATCGCCGAGAGCAAATCGACCAACATCGTCGTCATCGGCCATACCGACCGCGCCGGTGCACCTGATTTCAATATGGCACTGTCGAGCCGCCGCGCTGAAATGGTCAAGCGCGCGCTGATCGACGTCGGCATTCCGGCCGATCGGGTCCACACCGTGGCCCAGGGTGAAGGCGATCTACTGGTGGATACCGCCGATGGTGCCCGCGAGCCGCAGAACCGCCGCGTGGTCGTCCGCTTCTAAAGTGCTGCCAGTCGCAGCGGCATCGCCCCGAATAAACGGGAAGGGTCTTGGCCCTTCCCGTTTTCGTTTGCCCGGCACGAACGCTGGTGGGCCTTGACGCGTGCCGTAGCTGGTCCAAAATAAGGGTATGACGGTGCTCCGTGGGGAGACCGTCGCCAGTTTGGGCGCCGCAAGGGCCCAGGATCGTTACTCGCTCAATGAGGAGGACGTTCGGTGACCCGCCTGTCCGTGTTCAACAGTCCACTTCTGCTTGGCTTCGATCATTTCGAGCGGGTGCTCGACCGCATCTCCAAGACGTCCGCCGAGGGCTATCCGCCCTACAATATCGAACAGACTGGCAATGACGGCTTGCGCATTACCCTGGCGGTGGCCGGCTTCTCGATGGACAAACTGCAAGTCAGCATCGAGGATAACCAGCTGATCATCCGTGGCCGCCAAGGTGAGGACGATTCAGAGCGCGTGTTCCTGCATCGCGGCATCGCGTCGCGGCAGTTCCAGCGCAGTTTCGTCCTGGCCGAAGGCATTGAGGTCAAGGGTGCCACCCTCGACAACGGTCTGCTGCACATCGACCTGATGCGCCCGCAGCCCGAGGTCCGCGTTCGCAGCATCCGCATTCAGGGGCCCGATACCCCGGCGTCTCCAACCACGATCTCCGGCATGCCCGGGCAGGAGGGGTAACATGAAGACCAATCCCGCATCCGATCTGCGCCAACTGACGGTCCGCGACTTCGCCTCGTGGGGGGTGCAGGACGTTGCCTATGTCAAGCGCATCACGGTGAACGATCAGGAAGGCTGGTCGATCCATGCCGCTGATGGCAGCCATGTGGGCTACGCCCCCAATCGCGAACTCGCCTTTGCTGCCGTCCGCCAGCACGAGCTGGAGCCGTACAGCGTCCACTGATCGGTGCCACGTCCCCCTCTCCCGCGTTGGGAGAGGGTCGGGGTAACCGGCCCCTGCTACTCCCGCCGCAACGCTTCAATCGGGTCCAGATGGGCCGCCCGCCGAGCCGGAAAATAACCGAAGGCGATGCCGATCAGCGCGGAGAAGCTGAAGGCCACCAGGATCAGCCACGAGTCGAGCAGGAACGGCGCACCGAGCAGATGGGTCGCCAGACCGGCGAGGCCGAGGCCGAAGCCGATTCCCAGCACACCGCCAAACAGGGACAGCACGACCGCTTCCACCAGGAACTGCAACAGCACCTGCCGTTGCAGGGCGCCAATGGCCAGGCGGATGCCGATCTCGCGGGTGCGTTCGGTGACCGAGACCAACATGATATTCATGATGCCGATGCCGCCGACCAGCAGGCTGACAGCGGCCACCGCGCCGAGCAGGCCGGTCAGCAGGGTGGTGGTGCCGGTCAGGGTCTGAATCACCTGCTTCATGTCGCGGACGTTGAAATCGTCTTCCTTGCCGCCGTTGATGTTGCGACGCTCGCGCATCAGCCGTTCGATGTCGGCCTGAAGCTTGGCGGTGTCGGTGCTGTCCTCGGCGGAAAAGAACACCATCTGGATATCGGTATTGCCGGCCAGCCGGCGCTGGAAGGCGCGCAGTGGCATCAGCACGGTATCGTCCTGGTCACGGCCGAAACTGGACTGGCCCTTACCCTCGAGCAGGCCGATCACCTGACAGGTGACCCTCATCAACCGCAATTCCTGGCCGATCGGGTCGACCGCTCCAAACAGCCGGTCGCGCACGGTGCCGCCGATGATACAGGCGACGCGACCGGCGCGCAGTTCACTCTCAAGGAACGGCCGCCCGGCGGCGAAGGTCCAGTTGAGGGTCGAGAAATAGTCATCGTCGACGCCCGAGACCTGAGTACTCCAGTTGACCGGGCCATGCACAACGGTCATCTGCCGCCCGGCCACCGGCGCCACCGAGCGGACTCCGGCCAGTTGCAACCGCAAGGCGGCCACGTCGTGCTCGTCGAAGGCGCGGGCATCGCTGCGGGCGCCGCCGGTGGCCATCGTCGCCTGACCGGGCCGCAAGACCAGCAGATTGCTTCCCAGCTTCGACAGATCCGCGGTGACCTTGGCGGTGGCGCCGTTGCCGACGGTGACCATGGCGATGACGGCGCCGACGCCGATGATCATCCCCAGCAGGGTGAGGAACGAGCGCAGGGCATTGCGGCGGATGGCGGTGACGGCAAGCTTGACAGTCTCCCACAGCATCAGCCGGTGCTCCCGCTGCACGCGTCGCTGACGCTATCGCCGTTGCGTTCGTCGGTGACCACCCGGCCGTCGCGAAAACTGATGACCCGGGCGGCATTGGCCGCCACGTCGGGGTCGTGGGTGACCATCACCACGGTAATACCGTTGTCGCGGTTAAGCCGGGTCAGCAGGGACATGATGTCACGGCTGGTGCGGCTGTCGAGATTGCCGGTCGGCTCGTCGGCCAGCAGCAGCAAGGGATCGCTGACGATGGCCCGGGCAATGGCGACGCGCTGCTGCTGCCCGCCCGACAGTTGGGCCGGGGTATGGCGGGCGCGGTCGGCCAGACCGACCCGGTCCAGCGCCAGCAGAGCCCGCCGCCGCCGCTCCGGTCCGGCCATGCCGCGATAGATCAGCGGCAACTCGACATTCTCCAAGGCACTGCTGCGCGGCAGCAGATTGAAGCCCTGAAAGATGAAGCCGATATAATGACGCCGCAGCAGGGCACGACGATTCTGGTCGAGCCGCCCGGCATCGACCTGTTTGAACAGATAGGCCCCGGCGCTGGGCGTATCCAGACAGCCGAGAATATGCATGGTGGTCGATTTGCCCGAGCCCGACGGCCCCATGATGGCGACGAACTCACCAGCGGCGATCGACAGGTTGACGGCATCAATCGCCCGCACGGTGGCGTCGCCACTGCCATAAAGTTTGCTGCACTGGCGGAACTCGACAAGCATGGCAGCGCTCACTTTTTAGTGGTCCGCCGGTTGACGATCACCGCCTGCCCTTCGGCCGGCGCTTCACTCAGCAGCTCGGTGTTCAAGCCATCACTGGCACCGACCCGCACCGCCACCGCCTCCGGTACCCCGTCGCGCACCACCCAGACCCTGCGCGGCGCATGGGCGTCGTCCTGCGGGCTGGGCTGGCGGAAACTGGGCGGGCGCGGCAGCAGCGATTGCAGGAAGGATTCGCGCTTGGCCGGCTCGTCCTCGGCCGACGGAGTAAAGCGCAAGGCCGCGTTGGACACCAGCCGCGCCTGCTCGACCCGCTGCACGACGATCTCTGCGGTTGCGGTCATGCCGGGACGCAGCAGCATCTGGGCGTTGTCGATGGTCAGCACCGCCTTGTAGGTCACCACCCCGGACGAGGTCTGCGAGGCATAGCGCAGTTGCCGGATGGTAGCGGGGAAACTGCGGTCGGGATAGGCGTCGACGGTGAAACTGGCGCCCTGGCCTTCGATCACCTTGCCGATATCGGCCTCGTCAATGTCGACCTGAAGTTCCATCTGCCGCAGATCTTCGGCGATGCTGAACAAGATCGGTGCCTGGAAAGACGAGGCCACTGTCTGGCCGATACTGGCATTGCGTTGCAACACCACGCCGCTGATCGGCGACCGGATGGCGGCCTTGTACAGGTTGGTTTCGTCGATCTTCAGTTGGGCCTCGGCAACCTCGACCTGGGCCTGAGCGCTGGACAGGCCAGCCTCGGCCCGCTCATAGCCGGCGCGGGCGGCCTCCAGATCCTGTTGCGAGGTGAAGCGATCGGCCGCCAGATGCTGCTTGCGACGGTATTCCGCCTGTTTTTCGACGACGGTCGCCTTGGCCTCGACCGCTCCGGCGCGCACGGCGGACAGTGCCGCCCGGGAATGCTGGACGGTGGCCCGCAGCTTGTCGGTGTCCAGCTCGGCCAGCACCTGGCCTTCACTGACCGTGCTGTTGTAGTCCACCAGTACCTTGCGGATCATGCCCGACAACTCGCTGGAGACATCCACCTGATTGGTCGGCTGGATCGAGCCGGTGGCGATCACCGTGACCACCAGCCCGCCGCGACGGACCGGTTCGGTGATATAGGCGTTGTCGCGCTCGGCCTGCCCGTCCCGCACCAGCAGCCAGCCGCCGCCACCGAGCGCCAGCAGCACCAGCAGCGCCCATAGTCCCCGCCGCCGCCACCGGCCCGCACCGCCGGGCTTGTTCAATTCAAGGATATCCTGGATATCGTCGCTGGCCTGCGGCGGAGGACTATGGGTCACGGCGCGTCTTTCCTGAGATCCTAGAAAGAAACTGCCCTCGCCGGGCGCGCTCCGCGCTTGGCCGCCGCCGCAATGGCGGCAGTTTCATGCACGGTGGGTCGGACCCAGCCAGGTCAGGTCGAACTAACCATCCTTCAACGTGAAACAGAAGGTGGCTCCTGCGCCGGATGTCGAGGTTACCCAGATGCGCCCGCCATGTCGCTCGACGATACGCTTGCAGATGGCCAGGCCGACGCCAGTGCCGGGATAGGCGTCCTGGGCATGCAGGCGGCGGAACAGCTCGAAAATGTCCTGGTCACTCTTTTCGATGCCGATGCCGTTGTCACTCACCGAGACAATCCACTCGCAATCGCCGCGCTGAACCTCGACGCGGATCTCCAGAGGGAGGCCTGGGGTGCGGAATTTGATGGCGTTACCGATCAGATGCTCGAACAGCAGGGCCAGTTGCGGGCCGTCGCCGCGGACGGTCGGCAGAGGATCGACGAAGATGGTGGCGCCGGCCGAGGTGATGGCAGGTTGCAGCATCTCCAGCGCCGCACGGCAGGGCGTTTCGAGTTCGACCGGCCGCAAGGGCTGCTGGTCGCCCAGCAGACGTGAATAGCCGAGCAGATCATTGATCAGGTTGTACATGCGCCGAGCGGCGCGCACCGTGTATTCGATATAGGTGGTAGCGTCGTTATCGAGCTTGCCGCCATAGCGACGCTCCAGCAATTGACTGTACAGAACGACGCTGCGCAAGGGCTCTTGCAGGTCATGGGACGCCACATAGGCGAAGCGTTCCAGTTCCTTGTTGCTTTGGGTCGCACGCTCCAGTGCGACCCGCAATTCGATATCGGTACGGCGGCGCTCGGCGATATCCAGTTCCAACTGGACATTGGCGGCCCGCAACTCCTCATAGGCACGTTCGAGACGGTCGCGGCTGGCGTTGACCGCGCTGACCACCTGATCGAGTTCATCCGCCGGCAGTTGCAGCGGCCGTTCAAGCTTCAGGCGCAGGCCGGGAGCACCGATATCGGCGTTACCCACATTTTGGGCGATGGCGATCAGATGCCGGGTCACCAGCCGATGGACGATGAACAGGGTGAACAGCGACACCAGGAAGGTCTTGATGCCCTGGCTGATCAGGATGATCACGGTCATATCGACCAGCCGGGCATAGACTCCCGACAAGGTGGCTTCGATGCGCAACGAGCCGATGCTGCGCGATACGCCGCGGTCGTTGTAGATCACCGGCACCTGACGGGTGATGCCCATGCTGCCGCGGGTCTCGCCGACCGTGACCACCAGCGGGTTGCGAGTCGGCATGGTCTCACGCACCTCCAGCGCCTGGAGATCAGGCAGACGGCGAATGCCCTCCAGTTGAAGACGCAACTGATCGGCATCCACATGCCACAGGCTGGCGGCGATACTGCCGAGCGACGCCCGCTCGACTTCGTCGAGACGCTGTTCGATGGCAGCAACGTCGCCGCGATAGTTGATATATAGCTGGGCTGCTGTGGAAATAAGAGTGATCAGCGAGCTGAACAGCAATATTCGCATGAACAGCTTCAGGCCGATGCCCCGACGCAATGGCTTGAACTCAGCCTGCTCTACCAAGGAAATCCCCGCGAAAATACCGCCGGAACTTGTTTCGCCCTGTACCATGCCGCCGTCATCCTTTTCGCGGCCAGTGTAGCGCATTGGGGGGCTCATTGATAGCCGTGCCGGGCCAGCAGCCGGCGCAGAGTGCCGTCCGCCCGCATGTCGCGGATGGCCTGATCGAGGGTCGCCATATGAACCAGACGATCCGATCGCCGGGAGCATTGCAGAACCAGGGGAATCACCGACAGAACCAACTGGTCGCCCAGCATCGTCTCGAGTCCGGCCCGCTCGGCCTGGGCCCGGATCGTCGGCAGGGCCCCGGCGATGGCATCGACGCGGCCAAGCTCCATCATGCGCAGACCGCTCGCATAATCCTTGTCGACGGCCTTGGTCAGCCGGTCGTCGCCGTCGAATCGGGCATCAATCCTCAGGTTGCGCACCACTGAAACCGCCAGCGACAGAAGGTCTTCATAGGTTGTCAGCGTGACATCGCGCCGGGCGACGACACCGAAGGTCATCGGATAGACCTGTTCACCGCGCTCGACGATCGTGCCGCGACCGTCATTCCACAGCAGGATGCCGCAATCCTGCTCGCCGCTTTCCAACTCGCGTTCGACTCGGAAGAAGGGATGCAGGGTGACGGCGATGCGATGCCCGGTGCGGGCCTCCAGAGTCTCGACAATGTCCTTGAAGGCGCCGACCGGCTGGCCGGCCTCGTTCAAGCCGGCCCACGGCGGCGCATTGATGGTGGTAAAAGTCAGATCTGCCGCCATCGCCGGAGTCAACCAGCATGCCACGATCAGCGCCACCGTCAGGCCCAGCCGTTCCCTCATCGCCTCCCACGCCCTTCGTGCCAACCGAAGGGAATGTTAACTCAGGATCGTTTTGCGATCCATGGGCTGTCGCGAGTCGTTACGCTTCCGCCAGCAGTTCTTTCACCGCGCCGGCCAGTTGCTTCAGGCTGAACGGCTTGGGCAGGAAGCGGACGGCGGGGTCGTCGGACAGGCCGTCGAAGGCGACATCCTCAGAATAGCCGGAAATCAGCAGGATACGGATTTCCGGGCGCTCCATGCGGACCAGCCGGGCCAGGGTGGCGCCGTCCATGCCGGGCATGACCACATCGGTGATCAGCACGTCCAGCGGCTCGCCGGTCTTCAGAATGTCCAACCCGCCCTCGCCGTTCGCGGCTTCGGTCACCTTGTAGCCCTTGTTGCGCAGGGCACGGCAGGCGAAGGTGCGCACCGCGTCCTCGTCCTCGACAAGCAGGATCGAGCCTTTGCCGGTCAGGTCGCGCTCCGCCGGGGTTTCCACCGTCTTGGCCGGCTTGGCCTGTTCGCCCTCGAACAGCGGCAGGAACACGCTGAAGGAGGCGCCGTGACCGACCGTGCTTTCAACGAAGATATAGCCGTCATTCTGGCGGACGATGCCGTAGACGGTGGACAGGCCCAGCCCGGTGCCGGCGCCGACTTCCTTGGTGGAAAAAAACGGTTCGAAAATGCGCGAGATGGTATCCTTGGGGATGCCGGTGCCGGTGTCCGACACCTGGATTATCACGTAACGGCCGGGTGGAATGGTCTCGGTGCCGCGCTGCACCGGCTTATCGAACACAACCTGTTCGGTGCGGATGGTCAGCGCTCCGCCGCCGGGCATGGCGTCGCGGGCATTGACCGCCAGATTGATGACCACCTGATCCAACTGCCCGGGATCGACCCGCACCAGACCGATATCGCGGGCATGCACCAGCTTCAGCTCGATCCGCTCGCCGAGCAGCCGGTGGAGCAGGGTGGTCAGCTCGGCCAGGGCGTCGGTGACCGACAGCGGCTGCGGCGTCATCGCCTGACGCCGCGAAAAGGCCAGAAGCTGGCGCACCAGACTGGCAGCCCGGTTGGCGTTCTGCTTGATCTGCATGATATCGGCAAATGACGAGTCGCCCGGCTTGTGCCGTTGCAACATCAGGTCGCAGAAGCCGATCATGGCGGTCAGCAGATTATTGAAGTCATGCGCCACGCCGCCGGCAAGCTGGCCCATCGCCTGCATCTTCTGCGACTGGGCGAACTGGATTTCCAGGTTGCGGCGGTCGGTGGTGTCGATGAAATGCAGCATCAGGCCGGTGACCCGTCCCCCCTCGGCGGTGGGGTTGACATAGGCCGAGGCGACCAGTTCGCGCCGGCCGGCCAGCCGCACCTCGAGATGGGCGCCCGGGCTGGTGCCCAGCAGCACCCGCGACAGCAGATCGGAGGCGGCGGCGCGGTCCTCGGTGGCGATGAAGTCGAGCATCGGCCGCCCGGCGCTGTCGTCCTCCAGCCCCAGCATGTCGCGGAACGCCCGGTTGGACATGGCCACCGAGCCATCCGGGTCGAGCAGAACGATGCCGACCGGCGCATCCTCGAACAGCCAGTGAACGCGGCGTTCGGCCTGTTTCAATGCGCGCTCCCACATGCGTTCGGGCATCAGGTCGCGCACCACTACCGACCGGGTCAGGGTCTCGCCGGCGTCGTCGAACACGGTGTGGCTGACGAAGGCCTGGAACACGTCACCGCCCTTGCCGCGCAGCCGCATCTCGGCACGGTCGTCCTCGGGGTTGGGGACGACGCCCAGCACCTCGCGGATATCCTGGCCGAGCAGCTCCTTGGCCGGACGGCCGAGCCATTCGGCCAGGGTCAGGTTGACATAGCGGAACCGACCCTCGGTATCTGCCGAGTAGCAGCCGACCGGCAGGAAATCCAGGAAGTCCGACAGCCATTCATGCTCACGCCGCAGCGTTTCCTCAATGGCCCGCCGTCCGGTAATATCCTCGGCGCTCCACAGCACCGCCCCGCCAGGCCCGGCCATCGGCCGGACTGCCAGACTCCACCAGTCGCGGCCACCGTCATGGCTGGCCAGGGCGATCTCGGCGTGATGAGCAACGCCATGGAGAGCACCGGCGCTCAGCCGTTCGAGTTCCTCACGCACCCGCTCGTCGCCGCCCAGGCGCGCGATGAATGGGGCCAGCGGATCGTCGGCCGGACCGAAAATGCCGACCGCGGCACTGTTGCGGTGGATTGATCGGCTGTCAGATGCGGTCGCCAGCAAGGCACGACGATCGGCATCAAGTGCCGCCACCAGTCCGCTGGCAGCAGCGGCGCCGCGGGCGAGCACCGCCTGACGGCGTACCACCAGCATCAGGCAACCGAGGGCGATCAGGGCGAGCGCCGCTTCGGCCGCGGCCGGCACGGGTGCCGCCGCCAGCCGCAGGCCGCTCAGCGCCACCACGCCGGTCAGTGCCGCCGCCAGCACCGCCAGGGCCACGCGCCCGAGGTTACTGTCGGCGTTTGCCTTTGAGGCGCATGACGTAGCCGATGATGTCGGCGACGGCCTTGTAGTGCTCAGGGCGTATCTCCTGGTCGAGCTCGACCGCGGCATACAGCGCGCGGGCAAGCGGCGGGTTCTCGACGATGGTGACGCCATTCTCTTCGGCGATACCGCGAATACGCAAGGCCAGATGATCAATGCCCTTGGCCACCAGCACGGGGGCGCTCATGCTCTCCATTTCGTATTTCAGGGCCACCGCGTAATGGGTCGGGTTGGTGATCACCACATCGGCCTGAGGAACGGCCTGCATCATGCGTTCACGCGACCGCTGGACGCGCAGCGAGCGGATGCGGCCCTTGACGTGAGGATCGCCTTCCTGCTGCTTGTGCTCGTCCTTGACCTCCTGCTTGGTCATGCGCAGCTTCTTGATGTGCTCCCAATGCTGATAGAAATAGTCGGCCGCCGCCAGCAGTGCCACGATTGCCACGACGGTAAACAACAGACCGTGCAGCACATCCAACAGATAGACCAGCTGACCGGCAAGCTCCATGGTCATGACGGCTTCGATGTCACGGCGGTGCGGCCAGACGGAGTAGGCGGCGGCGGCGCCGACCACTCCCAGCTTGAGCACACCCTTGATCAGCTCCATGAGCTGGTGCATCGAAACCATGCGTTTCAGGCCGGACCACGGGTTGACCTTGGAGAAGCTCGGTTTGATCTTCTCGGCAGTCCACACCCATCCGTGTTGCAGGATGGCCGTACCGACTGCCAGAATGATCAGCAACGCCATGGGCATGATCATCAGCACTGCCACCTCCAGCGAGGCATCAAGCAGGATGCGCTGAACACCACCGACATCAACGGACATGGCATGCGGCTGCTCGATGAAGCGCGTCAGATAGGTGCGCAGGCGCCCGGCCATCCACGGCCCCATATAGAGGACGATGATGCTGCCGCCCAGCAGCATGACCCAGGTCTTGACCTCGGCCGAATTGACGACATTCCCTTTTTCATGCGCTTCATCGAGTTTTTTGCCGGAAGGATCTTCTGTTTTGGAGTCCTGATCTTCATCCGACATATCAGCGTCCCCCGCCCAGGGCGGTCAGGCCGTCATCGAAATAGCGCATGAACCAGGCCATCAGCACCGGCAGACTGATCATCACCATGGACAGGCCGCCCAGCACCTGAGCCGGCATGGCGACAAAGAACACCTGCATCTGCGGCATCAGGCGGTTGACCAGCGCCAGGCCGCCGTTGAACACCAGGCCGAAAATGACCATCGGCCCGGCCAGTTGCACACCCAGGGCGAAGGACTCGCCCACCGTGTTGATCAGCGCATGAGCGAAGTCGCCGGTCGGCAGGCTGGTTCCCGGCCGGAACAGCTCATACGAGGCGAACACAGCGTTGAGCATCAGGTGATGCGTGTCGGTCAGGAAGATCAGCACCAGCGCCACATTGGCAAAGAAACCGGGCAGCAGCGAACTCTGCTCCTGGGTGATGGGGTCGTTGGCGAGGATGTTGGTCAGACTGGATTGCATGGCCATGATCGTGCCGGCCAGATTCAGTGCGGCCATCATCGCCTGAGCGACCAGCCCCAGGAAGGCGCCGATGGCGATCTCCTGAAACAGCAGAATGATCAGATCAGGGACATTGCCCGGCATCGGCGGCAGGGTCTTGGCGACCAGCGGCACCACCAGCAGGGTGATGGCCAGGGCCATGATCAGGCGGAACCGGATGGGCACCACCGTTCCGCCCAGGCCCGGCATGCCCGTGATGGCAGCGCCCAGGCGAGTCAGAACCAGCAGAAACTGAAAAACATCAAGAGCAAGGAGATCGGCGAGCATGGCCGCCTATCCGCCGTGTGCCGCGCGATCCATCATCAGGCGGGTAAAGTCCACCAGAGTGTTCAGCATGAACGGCAGCATCAGCAACAGCGTGCCGAAGGTCACCAGAATCTTCGGCACGAAGGTCAGGGTCATTTCCTGGATTTGTGTCAAAGCCTGAAACAGCGAAATCAGCACACCGATCACCAGCCCGGCCAGCATCACCGGAGCACTGATCTTCAGCATGACGAAGATGCCCTCGCGGGCCACCTCCAGGAGTTCGCTTTCGTTCATCAGATGGGCATCTTGATGATGTCGTTATAGGCGTTGATCACCTTGTCGCGGACCGTGACCACGGTTTCCAGGGTCAGTTCAGCGTTGTTGACGGCGGTGACCACGTCGCGCAACGACGCCTTGCCGGCCAGCGCGGCCTTGCTCATATCCTCGGCCTCCCTGGCGGTACCGATGGCATCCTGGGCGGCATCCTTCACCATGCTGGCGAAGTCGGTGCCCGAGGCGGCGGACGTGCCGGGATCGACGGTGGCGACCGGCGCCTTGGCAACGGCGGAGTAGGCGGCAATGGCGTCGGACAGGCGGATCATGGGGGTGGTCCTCGGGGTCAGGGGCTTAGCGCAACATGTCGATGGTCTTGGACAGCATCGACTTGGAGGCGCTGATCACGTTCATGTTGGCCTCGTAGCTGCGCTGCGCTTCGCGCATATCCATCAGCTCGATCAGCGGATTGACGTTGGGCGCCAGAACATAGCCTTCACGGTCGGCTGCCGGATGGCTCGGATCAAATTTACGGGCCAGGTCGGACTGGTCCTGCGAGACATTGGCGACCTTCACCAGATTGGTGCCGTTGGAGCGGTCCAGTTCCGTCTTGAAGGTGACGATCTTGCGGCGATAGGGCTCGGCGCCCGGCGCCTGCGGCAGCGAATCGGCATTGGCCATGTTCTCGGCGACCACCCGCAGGCGGCGCGCCTGGGCGTTCATGCCGGAAACCGCGATGGCATTGGCGCTTTTGAGTTCGTCCACGGCTCAGCCTCCTCAGCCGCCCTTGCCCAGGGCGGTCCGCAGCATTTTCATGTTCTTGGTAAACAGGGTGGTGGCCAGTTCATAGGCCTGGCGGGTCTCGCCGACCTTCTGCATCTGCTCCTCAAGCACCACGGCGTTGCCGTCGGGCTCGGCTTCGTAGGGCTGGCGGATTCGCTTGACGTCCGGCTCCTTGGTGAAAGCCACATTCCCCACATGCTGCGGGTTGGTCACCACCGGCTGGGCGGTCGGCTGGGTGCCGGTCAGCTCGCTCTTGAAATCAAGCTTCTTGATATCATTGGGGCGAAAATTCGGCGTATCGGCATTGGCCACGTTCTCGGCCAGCACCTCCTGGCGGCGGGCGGCCCAGTCCATGGACTTTTTCGCCATCTGCAACAGCGTGAGGTTGCTGTACATGGTCCCCGTCCCAACGCGGCATTCTCTGATCCTGCATAGTATCCGGGTGTCTCCTTAACAATCCGTAAAATCCCGGCATCACGGCGGCCGGTCCGCCTCGACTTAAACGTTTGTTAAGCGCGTCGCGCGAAAGTCAGATTGCAGGATGGCAAGGGAATCAGGCTGACTTGGGCAAGGATGTCGGCGACAGGAGCGATGGACAACGCGCGGTTGCGGTCGCCTTGTCCTATGACACCAAGACCGAGGGCGGTCCACGCGTGGTCGCCACCGGCCACGGCGCCGTCGCCGAACAGATTCTGGAAATCGCTTTCGCCGCGGGAATCAAGGTCCGGCAGGATGCCGATCTGGCCCAGTTGCTGGCCGCGGTGGATGTCGACAGCCAGATCCCGCTCGAGGCGTTTACCGCCGTTGCCGAAATCCTGGCCTATATTTATCGCGCCAACGGCCGTCTGGCCGAAGGCCGACCGGAGGAGGGCCCATGAGCGCCGGTGTGACCGAGGGTGATCCGCTCTCCACCGAGGTCGAGAAGGTTGCGGCCATGCTGATGACCGCCCGCCGCCTGCTGGCTGGCGGCACCATGGTCGACCTGTCGGCGCTGCAAGGCATGGTCAATGGCGTTTGCCTTCAGGTCGCGGCCTTGCCGCGCGAGCAGGGGCGGGCGCTGCTGCCCGGACTCGAATCGCTGCGACGGGGCCTGGATTACCTCGGCGACGACCTGGGCGTCCTGCATGCCAGGATATCCGGCGGTGGCGACAACGCCGCCGCGAGCACCGGCCCATGACCGGCACATCCTACCTTCAGTTCGTGCTGGCGCTGGTCTTCGTCATCGGTCTGATCCTGGGAATCGGCTGGCTGGCCCGCCGCGCCGGGCTGGGCGTGCCGGCGATCGCCCGAGGCCGCCAGCGGCGCCTGCGGGTGGTCGAGATGATCGCCATTGATGCGCGCCGGCGCCTGGTGCTGGTGCGCCGTGACGACCGCGAACATCTGCTGCTGATCGGCGGCACCACCGATCTGGCCATTGAGGCCGGCATCGCCACCCCCGAATTCGTCATCAATGAGGCCAGCCCATGACCCAGCCGCGCCGACTCTGGCCGCTCATCGCCGGACTGGCCGCCGCGACAGCGGTTCTGCTGCTGGCAGCCGAACCGGCGCTGGCACAGGTCATGTCCATTGATATGGGCGACGACACCGGGTCGACCACCTCGCGCATGGTGCAGATGGTGGTCCTGCTGACCATCCTGTCGGTGGCACCGTCGATCCTGATGATGGTGACCTCGTTCACCCGCATCGTTGTCGTGCTGTCGCTGCTGCGCCACGCCTTAGGGACTCAGTCGGCGCCGCCCAACATGGTCATGGTCAGTCTGGCCATGTTCCTGACCGGCTTCATCATGACGCCGGTGTTCGAACAGTCCTATGAACAGGGCATTCGGCCGATGATCGACGGCAAGGTCGATGAAATGAAGGGCCTGGAACTGGCGGCCAAGCCGTTTCACGGCTTCATGATCAAGCAGGTGCGCGATTCCGATCTCAAGTTCTTCATGAATGTCGCCCGGGTGTCCCAGCCGAAGAGCCTTGAGGCCATGCCCTATCGGGTGCTGGTTCCGTCGTTCATGGTCAGCGAACTGCGGCGCGCCTTCGAAATCGGCTTCCTGGTGTTCCTGCCGTTCCTGATCATCGACATGGTCATCGCCTCACTGCTGATGTCGATGGGTATGATGATGCTGCCGCCGACAACCATCGCCATGCCGTTCAAGTTGATCTTTTTCGTCATGGTCGACGGCTGGGTGCTGATCGCCGGCAGTCTGGTGCAAAGCTTCGGGGTGCAATAGGCACCTCAACCGGATGCAGCGGCCGCGATGGCGATATTCGCAAGCGGCATGACCGCTGTCGGGACGGTGCGATTATAATAGCGGGTGACGGCAAGATGTGCCGTTCTGTGATCCTGTTATCCAGGGAGTCACACCATGACGGTCACTGTCACCAAGACCGCTGGGGAGACGCCCACCAAGATGTCGGTCCCCAGCCGCACCACGTCTCATCCGCTGGTTGGCCTGCGTGATGAGATTGATCGCCTGTTCGACAGTGTTCTCGCCGCCCCGTTCGGCTGGAGCATGCTTGACCTTGATCCGTTCCGTCGCTTCGGCACGCTTCCGTCGCTCGGCGAGATGACGCCGCGCACCGACGTGAAGGAAACGGATACGGCCATCGAGATCACCGCCGAACTGCCCGGTATGGAGGAGAAGGACGTCACCGTGACCCTGTCTGACGGCATTCTCACCCTGAAGGGCGAGAAGAAGGTCGAGAGCGAGGACAAGGGCGCCGATTATCATCTGACCGAACGCCGCTATGGCTCGTTCCTGCGGACCTTCCGGCTGCCTGACACCGTCGATGTGGACAAGATCGCCGCCACCGTCGAGAAGGGCGTGCTGACGCTGACCTTGCCGAAGACGGCCAAGCCCGAAAAGGATGTCCGTCATATCGAGGTGAAGAGCAAGTAGGAGACATGGGGCCGCGCAAGCGGCCCCATTCCTGTTATGGCTTGGTGCCGCAGGGAAGGCTGAAACAGATCCGGGTTCCGGGCTCAACGGGCTGTTCAATCCACATCCGCCCCCCTTGGGATTCAATGATTTTCTTCGCCAGAGGCAAGCCGATGCCGGTGCCTCGCAGTCCCGGACGGGGCTCGAGCTGTTCAAAGACGCGGAAAACGCGGGCGTAGTATTCGACCGGAATACCGATTCCGTTATCCGTGACCGAGATGATGAACTCACCATCCCGCAAATCCGCTGTGATCTGAACCCGTGGGGGAACGTCAGGCCGGGTATAGGTGATGGCATTGTCAATCACCGCCACAAAGACTTCGGCCAGAGCCTGGGTGTCGATCGGCAATTCCGGCAAGGGGTGGCGGTTGATGGTCGCCCCGACAGCGTTGATACGCTGTCTCAGATGCTCCAGCGCCCTATTGAGCGCGGCATCGCCCGGATAGAACTGACTGGCCGGCGGCGACTGCTCAATGGACAGATAGCGTTGCGCATCGCGCAAGAGGGCGAGGTGCCGTGTCGCGGCATCAACGATGAAGTCAATCGACTGCTGAACATCCGGCGGCAAAGGTGGCGGCAGAACGCGCGCCAGACGCTGGGCAAAGATATGTTGCAGACGCACCGGTTCCTTCATGTGATGGGCAAGAATCTCAGTGAATCGCGCCAGTTCGTCGTTCTTACGGGCGAGGGCGTTTCCCAGTTCCTGGGAAACGGCCAGCGCCTGTTGCAGGTCGTTCTCATGGCGGAGCTGATCGCGAATGTCGCGGATGATGGAGACGTCGAACTCCTCCTCATCGAACGACAGGTAGTTCGCTGTCACCACGACGGGAATGGTGCTTTCATCAGACCGGCGAATCCCTGTCGCCACGGTGACCGGCTCACCCTTGGCCAGCTCCTGCCAATGCCGCTGCCAGTCGCCGGAGTCGATACTCGATCCCAGATCCCAGATCAGGCAACGGCGAAGATCAGGGGGAGCACGCTGAAACAGGTCGCTGGCTGCCGCGTTGCCGTAAACGACTTCGCCATTGCTGCGCAGCAGCAGGACCGCCTCTGCCGCATGGTCGACCGCGAACTCGATCAGCCGCAACCGGCCCTCCAGGGCCTGGCGGGCCCGCAGGGACAACAGCATCCACCAGCTTCCCACGATCGTGATCGCCATGAATACAAGCGTCAGAACCACGACCTTTGCGGCATCCCCCAGCCACTGCCCCATCAACGACCGCGTGGAAACGCCCACCACAAGGTAAAAAGGGTAGGCGCCGACCTTGTGATAAGACAGGACGCGCTCGATCCCATCAATCGGCGCCTTGGTCATATAGGTTCCCTTGTCCGGGTACTCCATCGTCATCAGCTTGAGCTTGGACGATACGGTGGGGTTGCCGACAGCCTGCTCCCCGGCAACCAGTTCCGGAAACCGGGCAACCGCCCCGAGATGGCCCGCTGCCCGAAGGGCGATGGCGTCGTCCTGTTGCAGGTCGACGGAGGAAAACAGGTCTGAGACCTGCTTGACCGCCATCGACGCATAGGCCACACCGGCAAAGCGGCCGTCCACATCGGTGATCCGCCGCGCCAGGACGATCACCCATTCCCCGGTAAGGCGCCCTTTCAGCGGCTGCGACACCGCCAGCCCGGCCTCGGGATGATCACGCAGCGTCTTGAAGTAGTCGCGGTCGGCGATGGTGATTTCTTTCGCGGTCTCACCCCCGTCGCTGCCGAGTCGCGTGAGGCCGTCCGGTCCAGTCACGCGAAACAGCAGGGCATGGGGAACTCGATCCTTCGCTCGCTTCAGGGCCTCCACAAGGTAATACCGATCGTCGGTCGGCGATCGAAGGTCCATTTCCACCTCGTCGACGATGACGAGAAGGGCAGACTCGATCCGAGCGATATAGCCCGACACTGTTTCGGCCAGAATAGCTGAAACGTTTCGAGACATGATCTCAGCGCGGGCATAGTATTGTTGCCGGCTTGTGTAGACGGAAAGGCCGGAGATGGCCAGTACGAAGATGTTGAGGCAGATGACAATGATGATGAGGCGAACCGCCAGCGGCGAAAGCCGCGCGGGCTTGGTCATTCTTGGAATTTTTTCGAATGGCGTCGCCTGCTGCATTTGAACCGCGTCCCATCACAGAGTCGAATTTCAAGCACAGCCTGGTTTTCGACGAGGCAACGAAAACGTCGCACCATGGCTCCACTCGTGCAAACCGGGTGTCCCCCGGGATCATGCTAGCGCGGGTATTGAAATATGGAAACGGCGAAGATCGAGCGTGCCGCACTATCACCGTCCCCCCTACCGGGTAGGGCAGGGTCCACGGCGGACACTCAGGGAAGTGTTACGGTGCCGTTGCTGTCCAGGGGAAAGTACGGATTCCATGCGACCTCCCACAGATGGCCGTCGGGATCGGCAAAATAGCCCCGAACGCCACCCCAGAAGACCTCTTCGGCCGGCCGGACGATCCGGGCGCCAGCGACGCGAGCCTGCTCCAGCGTCTCGGCCACCGCCTCGCGAGTCGGGACATTATGGGCCAGAGTGACAGCGGCAAAACCGGCCGGACCGTCGGAAACGCCCGCATCGTCCGCCAATGCACCACGACCGAACAGGGCCAGAACGGCCCCTCCAGCAGAGAAGAAGGTGACATGCGGGTTGCTGGCCGGAGACGCGCGCCAGCCCAGGCGTTCATAGAAGGCGCGGCTGAGGCCGACATCGGCGACACCCAGAGTGACCATGCTCAGCCGTTGTTCCATGGACGACCTCCGTCAGCGCGGTTTGCGTCGCGCCGACATATAAACGCACACGCGGCCGGCAATGTTCGCCTTGGCCTCGTAGCGGGTCGGCTGCCAGCTTTCGGGGCGCTGGCCGGTGGCGACGGTCAGGGTAAAGTCAGGGCTGGCGCGCAGATGGCTCAGCGCCCAGTCGATATAGGTGGGATCGTCGCTGGCCACGCGCAATTCGCCGTCGTCGGCCAACAGCCGCGCCAGCACCGGCAGGTTTTCCGGGCCGATGAAGCGGCGATCAGCATGGCGCTTTTTCGGCCAGGGATCGGGGAACAGCACAAAGGCTTTTTCCACGCAGGCATCGGGCAGGGCGGGCAGCAGGTGACGGACGTCGTCGGGAAAGATACGGACGTTGCGCAGGCCGCCCTTATCGCAGTGGTTCAGCAGGCTGACCACGCCATTGACGAACACCTCGCCGCCGAGAATACCGACATCCGGATGCGCCGCCGCCTGGGCGGCAAGATGCTCGCCGCCGCCAAACCCGATCTCCAGCCAGACCGCGCGCAACGGCGTGTCGAACAGCGAGCGCGGATCGAGATGGTCGTGTTCGTTGGGGCGGGCTACGGCGAGACGGGGCAGCAGCGTGTCCAGCAGATCATGTCCGCGCTGCCGCAACCGTTTGCCGCGGCGCCGGCCGTAGAAGACCGGGCGTCGCGGCGTCAGGATTTCGCTAGGCAAGCAGCGTCTTCAACTGGTCGATCAGGTCGGTCTTTTCCCACGAGAAGCCGCCATCAGCCTCGGGCATGCGGCCGAAATGGCCGTAGGCGGCGGTGCGGGCATAGATCGGCTTGTTCAGGCCGAGATGGGTGCGGATGCCGCGCGGGCTCAGGTCCATCAGCTCCTGCAACACGTCGGACAGCTTGTCCTCGTCGCAACGGCCGGTGCCCTGGGTGTCCACATAGACCGACAGCGGCCGGGCGACACCGATCGCGTAGGACAACTGGATCAGGCACTTGTCGGCCAGACCGGCGGCAACCACGTTCTTCGCCAGATAGCGGGCGGCATAGGCGGCCGAGCGATCGACCTTGGTCGGATCCTTGCCGGAGAAGGCGCCGCCGCCATGCGGAGCGGCACCGCCGTAAGTGTCGACGATGATCTTGCGGCCGGTCAGACCGCAGTCACCATCCGGACCGCCGATGACGAAGCGGCCGGTGGGATTGACGTACAGCTTGTCCTCGGGGCACATCCAGCCTTCGGGCAGGCAGTTGACCACATGCGGGCGCACGATCTCGCGCACCTCTTCCTGGGACACCGCTTCGATATGCTGGGTCGACACCACCACCGACGCGGCACGCACCGGGCGGCCGTTGCGGTATTCCAGGGTGACCTGGCTCTTGGCATCGGGGCCGAGCTGGGCCAGGGCGCCGGAGTGGCGGGCTTCGGCCAGCGACTGGAGGATGTTATGGGCGAAATAGATCGGCGCCGGCATCAGCACTTCGGTCTCATTGACCGCATAGCCGAACATGATGCCCTGGTCGCCCGCGCCCTCGTCCTTGTCCTCACCGGAATCGACGCCCATGGCGATATCCGCCGACTGGGCATGCACATGGATGTCCACCAGCGCATTCTTCCAGTGGAAGCCGTCCTGCTCGTAACCGATATCCTTGACCGCGTGGCGCGCCACTTCTTCCAGGACCGCCGGAGTGATCGAGGACGGGCCACGGACTTCGCCGGCCAGCACGATACGGTTGGTGGTGCACAAGGTTTCGACGGCGACGCGGGCATAGGGATCATGCGACAGGAACGTATCGACCACGGCGTCTGAAATACGGTCGCACACCTTGTCGGGATGACCCTCGGACACGGACTCACTGGTAAAGAAATAATTGGCTTTGGACACGGCCGGGCCTCCGACAAAAAAGCTGGACGATCTTGGGGTCGCGGTGACGACACGCGCCAGGCATCCCCCCCTGGGCGGACATGTTATCTACGGCCTGCGGTTGGGGCGTCAAGCTGAATCGCGGCCCGTCATGGCGTAGCAACAGGCCCAGGGAGGGGCGGAGAGGGAAACAGGGCAGGCGGCTGATCAGCCGCCCACGTCCTCGCCTTCGATCTTGGTCTCGTTGTCCGCGGCGGCAATCGCCTTGGCCAACTCGAAGATCTTCTTACGCACGGTATTGTCACGGATCTTGTAGTAGGCCCGCACCAGTTCCAGCGTTTCCCGCTTGGTCATCGGGTCGGCATCGAACTCACCGCCTTCTTCCATCAGTCCGGCGATCGAGCGCGGGCTGGCTCCCGCGGTCTCTTCATCCATGTCGTCAAAGAAAAACGACACCGGGACGTCGAGCACCTGGCTGAGGTCGTAAAGGCGGCTGGCGCCGATACGATTGGCGCCGCGTTCGTATTTCTGAACCTGCTGGAACGTCAAGCCGATGGCTTCGCCCAGCTTCTCCTGACTCATCCCAAGCAGCATCCGCCGCTGGCGGACCCGTCCGCCGACATGCCGATCAATGGGATTAGGTTCGCCATCGGCGGTGCGGCCACGGCCGGCGCGACGCGGAACCTTATCCTTAAGCTTCTCCTTCGGAGGACGTGCCATGTGTCTATCCACCAACATATTCTATGGGTTCGGTATGCAACCATACCTTCAGCGGTCACATTACGCATACGAGTGTATGCAAGTCAATGGCGCAGCGCGGCTGTTGAGTCACCCGTCCGACCATCGCCTGCGTGCGCGTTCTATCGCTGCCGCGATGGTCGCCGACACGCCGGCCAACGCCAGCGACGCCAGTGCACCCCAACGGGAATAGGCCGTGGGTTGCAACGCAACCGGCAGATCACTGTCGGCGAAACCGGACTCGCCCAGGCCGATTCGCGTCACCACGCGGCCGTAGCCGTCGACCACCGCCGAAATCCCGGTATTGGCGACGCGGACCACCGGCAGACCTTCCTCGACCGCTCGCAGACGAGCGGTTGCAAAGTGCTGATAGGGCCCCGACGACAGACCGAACCAGCCGTCATTGGTCAGATTGACGATCCAGCCGGGACGCGCCGCCGGTCCCACCACCTCATCGGGAAAGATGATTTCGTAGCAGATCAGCGGGCTGGCGGGTGGGGCCCCCGGTATGGCCAGGGTGGTGCGCGAGGCACCGAACGAAAAATCGACACTGCCGGCCGTCAGCTTTTCGATGGCCGGGGGCAGCAGCGCCCGCAGCGGCATGTACTCGCCGAATGGCACCAGATGGACCTTGTCATAACTGGCGACGATCCCGCCTTGGGCGTCGACCGCGAACAGGCTGTTCCACACTTCCAGCGGCGCAGCACCGATCGGCGTGCGCCGCGGCGCGCCGGTGATCAGCACACCGGTCATGGGCGCCGCTAATGCCACCGCGGCACGGGCGTTCTGGTCCACGTCCAGGTAATAGGGCACGGCCGTCTCGGCCCAGACCACATGGGTCACCCGGTCGAAGCCGGGCGAGCGCGACATCTCGATCTGGCGGCGCAGATGGTCGGTGCGCATGCCGTCGGCCCATTTCACGTTTTGCGGAATGTCCGGCTGGACCAGCCGCAGGCGCACGCCGGGCACCGTCTCCGTGGTCGCCTCGGCCAGCCGCCACCAGCCGGCACCGCCCAGTCCGGCCAGGACCAGCAGCCCCAGCACGGTGGCGACGGCGCCGCGCCGGGCCCGGTCCTGCTCCAGCATCAGCACCGGCAGGCCAGCCGCCGCGACGGTGACCAGACTCAGGCCATAAGTGCCGATCCAGGCCGCCGGTTGCAGCATGGCGTCCAGCGGCATCCACACGGTGCCCAGCAGATTCCAGGGAAAGCCGGTGAACACCCAGGACCGCAGCCACTCGACAAAGGTCCAGGCGGCGGCCAGGGCGAGCACCCGGGCCAGGGCGCCGCGCCGCGCCGCGCCATAGGCCAGCAGCGCCGTCAGACCGGTGAACAGGCCCATGCCGGCCCCCAGCGCGGTCAGGGCGAACGGGATCATCCAGCCGTGGCGCAGCGGATCGACCAGAAAAGCATGGGCAACCCAATAGAGGCCCAGGCTGAAATGACCCAGCCCGAACCACCAGCCGGTAGCAAAGGCACGGCGCCAGCCATCGGCGCGACCCAACAGCAGAAGCAGCAGCGGAAGAACCAGCCACAGCAGCGGGATCGCATGAACCGGCGGCAAAGCCAGCGCCGCCGCCGCGCCGCAGCCCACCAGCAGGCCACGCCGCCGCCAGGTCGGCAGCGCCAGCACTGCGGCAGCCCACAGGTGCGGTCCGGTCGGTGATGGCGGAATCCGCATGCTCAGGCGGTCTCGGCGAGGGTCGGCGTCGACAACGGCCGCACCCGCAAACGCTTGATGCGGCGCGGGTCGGCGTCGACCACCTCGAACTCGATGCCCGAGGAGGGATGCGCAATCAGTTCGCCCCGGCTCGGCACCCGGCCCGCCAGATAGAACACCAGACCACCCAGGGTATCCACGTCCTCCCGTTCCTCCTCGGTCAGCACCGGCCCCAGCCGCGCCTCGAAATCCTCGATGGCGGTACGGGCGTCGGCCTCGATGACACCGTCCGGCCGGACCACCATTTCGGGATCCTGAGTCAGGTCGTGCTCGTCCTCGATCTCGCCGACGATCTGTTCCACCAGATCCTCGATGGTCACCAGCCCGTCGATGCCGCCGTACTCGTCGACCACCAGGGCCATATGGGTCCGCTTCAGGCGCATCTCCAGCAGCAGATCCATCACCCGGATCGACGGCGACACGAACAGCACCTTGCGCACCAGCTTGGCCAGGGGCGGAGCCCGCTCGGCGTTGATGGCGCCCAGCACGTCCTTGATATGGATCATGCCCAGCACATCGTCGAGCGTACCGCGATAGACCGGCATCCGCGAATGACCCTCGCGGCAGAACATCTGCACCAGATCCTTGAACGGCACCTTGGCCTCGACGGCGACGATGTCGGCGCGTGGCAGCATGACGTCGCGGGCGGTCTGTTCCCGCAGCTTCAGGATATTGCCGAGCAGCAACCGCTCGTGGCGGTCGATGGGCTCGTCGCCGTCGTCCCGCTCCTCGATCAGTTCCTCAAGGGCTTCGCGGATCGAATCTCCGCTGCGGGTTCGGCGCAGGCCGCGGAACAGTCCGCGAAAGGCCTGCAAAAGGTAACTGTCATCGTCGGCCCCGTTTTCACGGGGCTGTCGACTACCGCTGGATTCGTTCATGGCCGCGCGTCGTCTCCCGGCTGTTGCGCGTAGGGGTCGGGAATGCCCAGAGCGCCGAGCACGGCGGTCTCCAGTCCTTCCATTTCTTCGGCTTCGGCATCGTCCTGATGGTCGTAGCCCAGCAGATGCAGCACACCATGCACCACCAAATGGGACAGATGCTGCACCAGCGTCCTGTTCTCGTGCGCCGCCTCGGACACGGTGGTCTGATAGGCGATGATGACATCACCCAGCACCAACGGCCCATCCTCGGGCTGCGGCGCGTCCTCGTCATCGAGCGCGGCGAAGGTCAGCACGTTGGTCGGCTTGTCCTGGTCGCGATAGTCGCGGTTAAGCCGCTGCACCTCGGCATCGTCGCTCAACACCAGACTGATTTCACAGCGCGCCAAGTCCTCGGCCGGCCAGTCGGCGGCCCCGGCGCCCAGCGCCGCGGCGGCAACCCGCCGACAGGTCTCCTCGACATCGGCCACGACCACCAGCCAGCTATCGCAGGACACGGTGACGGCGATCTCCGGCCCAGCCGGCCGCTCGCCGCCGTTGTCGTCCTCCAGGGTGCCGTCCTTCATGGTCTCGAATCCTCCGCCCCTTTGCGGTCGCGGTCGCGCTGGTCATAAGCGCGCACGATGCGCGTCACCAGATTGTGGCGCACCACGTCCCGGTCGGTAAACCGCACCACGCCCACGCCTTCCATATCGCCCAGCACGGTCAGGCAGTCGCGCAGCCCTGATGGGGTGCCTGACGGCAGGTCGATCTGGCTCAGGTCGCCGGTAATCACCATACGCGAATGTTCGCCCAGACGGGTCAGGAACATCTTCATCTGCATCGGCGAAGTGTTCTGCGCCTCGTCGAGAATAATGAACGAGTTGGCCAGGGTGCGCCCGCGCATGAAGGCCAGTGGTGCAACCTCGATTTCACCGGAGGTCAGGCGCTTCATCACCTGATCGCCCGGCAGCATATCATACAGCGCATCATAAAGCGGTCGAAGATAAGGATCAACCTTTTCGCGCAGGTCGCCCGGCAGGAACCCCAGCCGCTCGCCGGCCTCGACGGCGGGGCGCGACAGGATCAGGCGGTCGACCTGACCCTGGATCATCATCTGCACGGCCATGGCCACAGCCATATAGGTCTTGCCGGTGCCGGCGGGGCCCAGGCCGAACACCAGTTCATGGCGCTGCATCAGGCGGACGTACTCGGCCTGAGTCGGGGTGCGCGGCGAGATGTGGCGCTTGCGGGTGTGCAGGATCAGGTCTTCGACCCCGCCATGGCCGCTCATGCGCAAGGCGCTGTCGACGTCGCCCGGCTCGACCGGCTTGCCGGCGCGGGCGCGGTCGTACAGCGCCGCCAGCACGCCCTCGGCCTCGGCCACCAGATTGCGCGGGCCGGCGATGGTCACGGCATTGCCGCGGGCGTGCAACTCGACCCCCAGCTCCTTCTCGATACGGTCGAGATGGGCGTTGTGCGGGCCGAACAGTACCTGAGCCAGGGCATTGTCATCGAATTCGCGGTCAACGCGAACGGGGTCCACGATCACGCGCATATCCTCTCGGGGTCGGCCGGCACTGCCGCCAGACTGTTGGGTTTCACGGCGGTGATGCGCAGGGAAAGAATGGTGCCGCGCGCCGACTCGGGCGCGGTCACATGGACCGGCTGCATATAGGGGCTGCGGCCGACCAACTGGCCGGGATGACGGCCGAGGCGATCGAGCAGCACCGGCAGCACGCGGCCGACGCAGGCCTGGTTGAACGCCTGGGTCTGGTCGTGCAGCAGCGCTTGCAGCGACTCGAGTCGCCCGGCCT
>Ga0209515_10001705_pt1 | contig 35927 bp, 36 predicted proteins | sample Subgroupgradi54m_FD_187454 | JGI IMG/M metagenome (GOLD analysis project Ga0209515, IMG submission 187454) | Subsurface groundwater microbial communities from S. Glens Falls, New York, USA - GMW60B uncontaminated upgradient, 5.4 m (SPAdes)... ... | reverse complement strand
AAGCGTGTCGCTTTTAATCGCCCGCGCTAAAAAGCAAAAGGGGCTGAAGCCTTTTGACCCGACGCGCGAGCGGACGATGAAGCGAAGTCTTATGGCCCAAGGCAAGGCGCTCGGGCTTTCCGCGCTTCTGGTCAATCGTTTGTTTACGCTGATTCTGGCCGAAAGCCGACGGCTGCAGCGCTAGGGCTTTATTTGAAGGCCCGGGCTACCACCAGGCCGTATATTTTTTGCAGTCCGTGTTCTTTGAGCGTTTTTGCGGCATTTTCCAGCGTGGCGCCGGTGGAGCAGACGTCATCCACCAGGAAATAGAGCGCGTCCGGATCGGGAGCGTATTGAACAAATTTTTTATTCATACGAAAAGCATCGGTGAGGTTTCTCAGGCGCTCGTGGCGACGGAGTTTGGCCTGCTGTTCGGTGTGCCGAACCCGTTCGAGCAGGGGCGTAATCTCGATGGGTAGTGACGATCCGGCGGCCACCTTTTCCGCGATCACCTGCGCCTGATTGAACCCGCGCCAGGCGAGCCTTTTCCGGTGCAGCGGCACCGGGATGAAACAAAGCCTTTTCCCCCGAATCATTCCGAGCTCCCCTATTTTCTCCACGATGAGAGTCGAAAAATACCCGGCCAGCTCCTGATTGAATTTGTACTTGAACTGTTCAATCGCGGCTTTGATGGAAGGATTTTTGGCGTAATCCAGCGCGTAAATCACGCCGTCCAGGTGCCTCCATTCCTTCGGCTCATCCCCCGGGCTTCCAGAGCGGCTAATCCTTTTTTTGACGAACGATTGAACACATTTTTTGCACAAGAAATCCCCTTCCGTTTTGCACGAAACACAGCGGGGAGGGAATAAGGTGTTGAGGATCCAGGTTTGGATCGCTTGAGCCAGCCTCATTCCAGAATGATAAAGGAAGTGACTTTACCTTATAAAATTCAATCTGTAAAGAGCTTGGGCATTGCACGGCCCGGATGAGTTATGATAAACTCCCGGCGTCCTTTTAGCTAAAACTTTTTTATGGAAAAAATTCTTCTCATCACCCAAGTGACGATTGCGGTGCTCCTGATGGTTCTGATCCTGACCCAAAATAAAGAAGGGGGTTTGGGCGCGGTGATGGGCGGGTCGCAGAGCTTTAGGCCTACACGGCGGGGGGCGGAGAAAGTGATTTTCATGGCAACGATTGTCCTTTCAACTCTCTTTTTGGTCAACGCGGCGCTGTTTGCCGTTATTTAACTGTCCGTATGCTTCAACCGTTCCGCCAGCTAAAAAAGGTGGAAAAGATCGCGGCGGCTTTTTTGGGGCTAGTCATTCTTTTCAGCGGTTTCCGTATTGTTCAGGCCTTTTACCGGGAGTATTCGGACATTTTGCCGAAGGATGGAGGAGTTTACACCGAAGGCCTGGTGGGAAAGCTGGGGCCCTTAAATCCCCTGTTGGCTCAGCCTGGCTCGCTGACGGCGGATATCACTCCGCTGCTTTTTTCGGGACTCACCAAATACGACCCCAAAACACGGAATGTGGTGCCTGACCTGGCGGATTTTAAAGTTTCACCGAATGGCAAGGAGTATGCGTTTGTGATCAAGGAAGGGGCCCAGTGGCATGACGGAACGCCCGTGACGGGCAACGATGTGGTGTTTACCTATGAAACCGTCCTTAAAAACCCGGCGTTTAAAGGGGCTATTTTAAGCAGCAACGATTACCGCGGGATGAAGGTGGTTAAAATCGATGCCCGGACGGTGAAATTCCTCCTCGAAAAACCCAATTCCTTTTTTCTGGTGAAGACGATGACGGGGATACTGCCCGAACACTTGCTGGCCGACACTCCGCCGGAGCTGCTTTCGGAATCGTCTTTCAATGACACCCCCATCGGATCAGGGCCCTACCGGCTTACCTCGGCGCTCCCCGTTGGCGATCATCTGGAGGTGAGTCTGGAGGTTTTCCCGGATTATTACGGTGCGCTGCCGCATATCCAGAATCTTTTGTTTGAGATTTTTCCGGAGGAAGCAACGTTGAAGAAACACCTGGACGATCTCGATGGAATTCCCCATGTGTCGGATACGCTCGCCGGGCCGGTGCTCAAGGAAACGAATCTGATTTTGGATCATTACCATCTGCCCCAGTACGTGGCGGTTTTTTTGAATAACGAATCACCGATCCTGAAAAATAAAAAAGTCCGGCTGGCGTTGCAACTGGGGACCGATAAAGCCTCCCTGATCCGGGCCATCAACGAAACCGAGATCATCGATACGCCGATGCTGGAAATCGATCAGGAAAACTGGGCGCTGCAGTACAGTCTGACCAAGGCGAATGGGGCGCTTTTTGACACGGAGTGGAAACGGCCGGATAAAAAAACGGCATCGGCGGCGGCCAAAACGGATAAGCCCGCGGAAGCGCCTACTACCATCAACGGGCCCAACGGCGGACAGGACTTTAAAACAACGGAGAATAAAGTGACACTCACGGGTACGGCGGCGCCCAAAACCAAGTCTTTGATGGTCAACGATTACACGCTCAAGAAATTTGTGCCCGGGGACAAAGCATGGAGCTACGTGGCCAGCACCGATTATGGAAATTTCCAAAAGGGGGACAACCTGTTTGAGCTTTACGCCATCGATTATGCCGAAAAAAAGACCCTGCTCGACAAAATCACGGTGACTTATAACGATGCGACGGCGCTGAAACAGATGGAGAAAAATAAGATCGCGCAGGAAAACCAGGATTTTACGCCCTTGCCCACCCGGGTGAATGCCAAGAGTGAAACGCTGACTTTGCGCTTCATTACCACCCAAACGCCTTCCACCTATCAGCAGGTGGCGGAACTTTTGAAAGAGCAGTGGAAGCGGATCGGGGTTGGGGTGGAAATCGACGTGCTCGATACGGCGACTTTTCAGGAGCGCGTCAAAAACCGGGATTATGACCTCCTCCTTTTTGGCCAGAACCTGGGCTACAACCTGGACGCGTACCCCTATTGGCATTCCAGCCAAACCAAAGCGGGCGGGTTTAATCTTTCTCAATTTAAAAACTTTGGAGTGGATAGTCTGCTCGAGGCGGCGCGCCTGGAACTGAACGACGGGGCGCGGAAAAAAATCCTGGCCAGCATCCAAAAAATCATGAGCCAGGAGGTGCCGGCGGTGTTTTTGTACAGCCCCACGTACTCGCTGGCCCTGTCGCCTAAAATCCAGAATGTGACGCTGACCAACCTTTCTACCGCGAGCGACCGCTTTGCGACGATTGGAGATTGGTACGCGGGTGGGAGTCGGCGGCTGAAAGACGGTGTGACGCTGTGGACTTTCTTCGGCTGGCTTGTGAAACAGTTTTGATTGACAGGAAAGAGCCGACTGTGTAACTTAACTCTGCTTTAATAATCCCTTTTTATGGAAGTCGTTCTCATCCAAAACGTTCCCAAAGTCGGCCACGCCTATGATCTTGTGAAAGTAAAAGCCGGTTTTGCCCGGAATTTCCTTTTGCCCCAGTCCAAGGCGGTTTTGGCGACTCCGGGCATGGTGAAGCGGGCCCAAAAGGTTCAGGCCGAACGGGTGAAGAAACTGCAGGAAGTGATCGCCCAGGCCAGGGAACTGGCGGAAAAACTGAAGGACGTCACGCTCACCTTCACCAAAAAAATGCGCGGCGACAAGCTGTATGGTTCGATCACCACCAAGGAAATCGTGGAAGCCCTGAAAGATTCGCAGAAGCTGGAAGTCGGAAAAGACGCGATCAAAATGGAACCCATCAAAACCGCGGGCGATCACAAAGTGACCCTGCATCTGGCCGAAGGCGTGGACGTGAAACTGAACGTGAAAGTGGAAGCGGAGGCCGAAAAAGCCTAGCCCATCCGGGTATCAAAATGCACCCGGTCGGTCGTCAGGTTTTTGTACTTACCTCCGTAAACGCCCTCGTCTTTTAAATAGTCCTGGGCTTCTTCCCAGTTTTGGATGTCGGCCGCCAGACCCGCTTCGTGCTGGGACTGCCCCACCTGCGCTTTGGTATGGACGGTGGAATCTTCATTGATGGCCCACTGTTTCCCGTTGCTCCTAAAACTGCTGTTGAAGATTAAATGTCTACCCGTCGCCTCAAACATTCTCCTATCAGCCTCTTGTAAGCGTCTTCCAAAAGACAGGCGGAAGTAACAGGTCACCGGGCCCGACTCATCGTGAAATTCGTAGGAAAGCAGGGGGTCGTTTCTGAGCCGATCCAGGTTAAATATCCGGGGATTCAGGTAATTCCCTGTGATTTCATCCAAAACATACCCCCTTGCTTTGAGGTCGTTTTCGACGGTGATTTCTTCAGGCGTTTTCGGCGTTTTTGCCTCCGGTGGTTTTTCGGCCATCAAAAAGGGGGCTATGGGGCCCACCTGGGCGCGCAGTTTTTGCCGATCCACTTCCGCTTTTAATTCTACCCGCCCCTCAATCAGCTGGTCGGGATTGGGCATTTCCAGCCCGCTTAAAAAGTAATACGAAAGCAGCGGCCCGGCCGCCTTCAGAAGGTTGGCCAGCGTGGGTTTATCCATTTTTTTCAAACCTTCCGCGGTTGCCGAGAGGCTTTCTCCGAAATCCAATGGTGCGTTGGTGGGGTTGTAGGGCATAAAATAATCATTTTATTATACCATATTCGCGCTCTTAAAACAACCTCGTATTCTTTGAGGTATGACCCTGACCAATGTGTTATCATAAAAAACGAGGGCCCTTAGCTCAGTTGGTCAGAGCAGCCCCCTCATAAGGGGTTGGTCCCTGGTTCAAGTCCAGGAGGGCCCACCATCGGATAAAATGACGACCACGATTCTTAAAAACGATTTTTACAATCGGCCGACGCTGGAGGTGGCGGAGGAATTGCTGGGAAAATTTTTGGTGATCAAAAAAGGAGGCCAAAAGACCGCCCTGATGATCCGGGAAGCCGAGGCGTATGACGGGCCTGAAGACCGCGCGTCGCACGCGCACAAGGGCAAAACGGAGCGCACGAGCGTGATGTTCGGACCGGCGGGGCATTGGTACGTGTATTTGGTGTACGGGATGTATTTTATGCTCAACATCGTCACGGGGCCAAAGGATTATCCGGCGGCGATTTTGATTCGCGGCGCCGGGGAACTTGCCGGACCCGGGAAGCTGACTAAAACTCTCGGAATCACGAAAGCGTTCAACCGCCAAGCCGCGCTCCCCAAAACAGGGTTGTGGATTGAAGACCGGGGAGCGATTCCCGGGATGCGCATCCGGAAAACCCCCCGCATCGGCGTCGCCTACGCGGGCCCGGTTTGGTCGAAAAAGCCGTATCGGTTTTTACTCGACGAATAAGGTTTACCGGCCCGCTTGGATCTGCTAAACTCGTTCTGCTATGAGCAGTCTTACCGATATTAAAGTGGGCACGGTGGTGAAGGTCGACAGCAAACCGTACCTGGTCACCACCAGCCAGTTCAACCGCAAGCAGCAGCGCAAGCCCGTGATGCGCACGAAGCTGAAAAGCCTGATCGACGGGTCGGCGCTGGAAAAAACGTTTTTGGCCGGCGAGTCGTTTGAGTTTGCCGAAATTGAGCGTCGGCGCTGCCAGTATTTGTACAAAGATGCGGACAGCGCGAATTTTATGAACAACGAAAGCTTTGAACAGTTCACCCTGCCCCTCGACCAAGTGGTGGAGCCGCTCCAATTCATCAAAGATGATACCGAAGTGTTTGTGACGTTTTACGAAGGGAATCCCATCGGCGTCCAACCGCCCATCAAGGCGGAATTGAAAGTGGTGGAAACCCCGCCCGGCGTGAAGGGCGATACGGCTAAAGGGGGCACCAAGCCCGCCGTTCTGGAAACGGGCGCCGTGGTGAATGTGCCGCTGTTCATCAACGAGGGGGATGTGCTGGAAGTGAATACGGAAACGGCGGAATACGTGCGACGCGTATAACTTTTACTGTTTCATGAAGTTCCGGTTCAATCCCCTTTTCATCGGGGCTGTGACTCTTCTCCTTTTGGGAGCCGCTCTTCCGGTAACGCGAGCGTATTGCGGCGACGGGGCGCTGGAAACGGATCATGGGGAGGTGTGCGATGACGGCAATGTGATCGACCGCGACGGGTGCTCCAGTTACTGCCAGCTTGAAGACATCACCCCGCCCGAGATTAGAACTGTTTCCGTGGCGGAAAACGCAACGAACGTCCCCGCCACGATCCGGACTTTCACGGTCACTTTTTCGGAGCCGATTGATTCGGCAACCCTTTTGCCCGCGAACTTTTCGATCCGCAACCAGGACCGCCCTCTGACGTTGACGCTCATGCTGGGGCCAGACCAAAAAACCGTGACGATGCATCTGGAAGAAAACCTGGTGCCGGAGTCCGGCCACGCCCTCCGGATCAAAGCCGTGCGGGACCTGAGCGGCAATCTGATGGTCTCGGAATTCATCCGTGTTTTTTCGACCTCGGTCCGGGTGGACCGCACGCCGCCGTTCCTTGTTTCCGACCCCCCGGCCGGAACGTATGGCTTTCCGCAAAACGTGTCGTTCATCGCTTATCCCGACCAAAACCACGTGGGGCTGGGGCTGGAAGAAGAAGGCGTGAAAATTTATTACACGACGGATGGATCGCAGCCTGATACAAAAAGCCCTCTTTTTACCAACCCCTTTGACGTTAAAACGCACACGGCGCTGCACTTTTTTGGGATAGACGGCAGCGGGAACCGGAGCGGGGGGTTTACCCAGATTTATGACTTCGGGTGTAACGACCACCCGAACGCCAAGCGCCTGAGCCCGTTTCCCCTGTGCCGTATTCTGGAATGTGACAAGGGATTTGACCTTAAAAACAATGCCTGTGTGGCCAAATTGCGATTGGGCGGCGAAGGCAGCGATTACCGGGATACCGCCTTTACCGCTCCTTTCTTTTCATCCGACGCGCCGCTCAGCGTGACCTCCAGCGCGCTTCACGTGACCGCGGAACACAAAGGACTTTTAAAGCGGCCCATTATTTTCCGCAACGCCAAACGGGACAGTGAAGTGCATTTTGCAAAAGATACTCTGATCAGCACGGATGACGGCAAAGCGTTCGCGGGCTACTTGCTGGCCCCCATCGGACGGTTCATCAAGGATTATCCTATCAATTTTGGCTATTCGTTTAAAACCATTCTGGAGTTTTCTTCGCCTGACGGAGTCGCGCTTCACTTTGATAAGCCGTATCAGGTGGTCGTTGCTTTGGGCGAAACGTTTGATCCCGAAAAAGAAATCAGCGTGTTCACCCTCACTCTGGGCACCAGCCAATACCAAAAACTCCCGGCGGACAACGTGACAGTGGATTGGTTCCAAAATCAGGTGAGCTTTTCATCGAATAAAACCGATGTCTTTTTTGTGGCCCAGCCGGGCGAAAACTTCAACCGGGCTGAATTTGGGGATATGGAAAACCACTGGGCCAAAAATTATGCCGAAGCCCTGTACCGCCGCGGGATTGTGAAAGGCAAATCCAAAGGGGTTTACGCGCCCGAAGACCCGCTCACCCGGGCGGAATTCACCAAAATCGCCCTGGCTTCCATCGGGGTTGCGGTAGATCCGCAGGAGTCGGTGGAAGATGCCCCCTTCCCGGATGTGCCGCTTTACGCGTGGTACGTGGGCACCGTCAAAAAAGCCAAGGAACTCGGGCTGATTGCAGGATATGCCGACGGCACTTTTCACCCCGAACAGCCGATCAAACGGGTGGAGGCCATTAAAATCCTGATTTCCGCCTTTAAATTTGACCTCACCTCCAACGCGTCTTTTAAAGGCGAAGGGGCTTTTCCGGACGTGGAGCCCGGAAGCTGGTATTATCCGACGGTGAATTTTGCGATCGAACACCAATTGCTCGATGGACTCCGCTCGGCGAGAGGGGTGGTCACCGGAAACTTCGGGCCTGACCACAACATCAACCGGGGTGAAATGGCCGAGCTGGCCACGAAAACGATTGAACTGAAGGAGGCGGAGCGGAAATAAAAATTAGCGTGCCTTCAGCGTGGCTAGCCCAAGCCTTACACTCGCCGCCATACGCCATTGCTTTTCGGGGGGTTTTTTGGTATAATAAATAGATTTATGCTTCAATACAAAATCCCCCAAAATGTAGGGATAGAAGACCGGATCGTGGGCCCTCTCACGCTTCGGCAGCTCATCATCCTGGCGGTGGGAGCCGGAGTGAGCTATGTGCTCTTTCTGATCGCGGGTAAAGCGTATGAGCTGAACCTTATCGAATACATCGTGATCGCGCTCCCGGCCTTGCTTTCGGCGGCGGCGGCTCTGATCCGAATCAATGACCTCAGCTTTTCCAAATTCGTTTTGCTGACCCTGGAATACAATATAAAACCCAAAACCCGGCGCTGGGATCATCGGGCGATTGCCCCGTGGATCGGGCTGGAATTGGGCGAGACCGTCAAACCCTCCGAACCGGCCGCGGAAACCCCGGGCAAGCGGGCCGGCGTGAATCTCGGCGAACTGAGCCTGATTCTGGATTCCGGCGGTTTTAAATCCACGGCGCCCGTCCATCCGGACATCGACCAGGCGGATGACCAGGATTTGGTGACCCAGGCTTTTTTTGGCCAAAAACAAGACCCCACCGGCAACATGTACTGGCGGGCGGCCAAACACGACCGGGGAAACCGGCTGAAGCTTTTGGCCGAACTCCCTGCCACTGCGGTGAAGAAACCCGCGCCCATTCCCGTAGTGGCCGCTCCCGCTATGGTGCCTAAGCCACTCGTGACTCCAGCCCCGCGGCCCCAACCAGTGCCCCAGGCACAGCCTCCCGCGGCGCCGGCGGCACTTGCCCCCAAAAAGAAACGGCGCCGAAAGAGGAAAAACCGCGGCGCGGAAATGGCGCGGCCCGACTTGGCGGTCAACACAATCAATAAAGCCCAACCAATCCAGTTCATGCCAAAACCCGCTCCTTCGGCGCCTCCCCCCACCTCAGGCGGGCCCAAAGCCGCCGCACCAAAAACCCAAAAAACCCAGGGCGGTGAATTCGAATTCAAGGAACTTGAAAAAGGCGAAATAGAAATTAACCTCAATTAACCATGACTCCTGTCATTGAAAACGACACCGTGCGCCAGAAAAAAGGCAATTCCGGCGCCAGCACTCAGCTGTACCTGAACATCGCCGAAATCAAAGACAATGTGGTGGTGCTGAAAAACGGCGGCCTGCGGGCGGTGTTGCAAACCAGCAGCCTGAACTTTAATTTAAAGTCCGAGGAAGAGCAGAGCGCGCTCATCGTCGCCTACCAGGGATTTTTGAATTCCCTCGAATTCCCGGTGCAAATCGTGGTGCGGTCACGCAAACTCGACATCGACCAATACCTGGACAACGTGAAGGCGCTGGGCGAAAAAAACCCGAATCCGCTCTTAAAACAGCAAACCCGGGAGTACTGCGAATACATCCGCAAGCTGATCGAATACGCCGACATCATGGAAAAAAGTTTTTACGTGGTGGTGCCGTACGATCCCTACCGGACGACGGATTTGAATTTGTTTTCCAAATTTCTCCAGCGCATTTCCGCTTCGGAGAGTTTGGAGACCATTCAACGGCGGCACAAGGAATTTGATGAACTGAATAAAGGCCTGAATGAACGGGTGGGACTGGTGAAAGGGGGTCTGGAGGGCTGCAACCTACGCGTGGCCCAGCTGACCACGCCGCAACTCATCGAGCTTTTTTACCAGATTTACAATCCGGTGACGGCCCACAACCAAAAGGTCGGCGGGGCTAAGGTTGACGTGGAAGGGCTTTGATCTGAATGTTTTCGGGAAGGCGCGGAAGTGTCGTGATCCAAAAGGGCCACGTCTTGATTTCCACCGCGTCCACTTCGGGGAAATTATTGATCAGTGTTTTGGCGTCCGCCACCGACATCCCCAGGACCTTGTTTTTGATGCGATCCCCCAGCCGCTGGCCGGCGTCTTTCGCCGGATCGATAACAAATTCCTCGATTCCCTTCAGGTTGACCGTGAGTTTAATAAGCCCGGAAACCGGGTCTTCGTCGATCACCGTGTAATGCACGTTATCCAGGCTCAGCGATTCTTCCCGGATCTGCATGTCGGGGTGAACGCGGTTTTGGATTTCTTTTTTCAGGATCGCGAAGAGCTGGTCCAGGTCGTACGCGACCCCCTCTGCCTGGATTTTGGCGAAGACCTCGAATTTATCGCGGCTGCTCCCCAGCAAATCCTCCGACAGCCGGAGGTCGAGGAGCTCGGTTTTAAGGTAGCGCCGGTCGTCGAGGAGCACCAGGTGCGTGTGGTTCAATTGGTTTTGGGAATCCAGCGACCCCCGCAATTCCTCCTTGGCCGCTTCGATCAGGTGATCTTTGATTTGCTGTTTCGCCGCTTCGATGTCTTCGGTTTTCACAATCCGGCGGTACTCGGTGGTTCCGCCGCTCATGGGAGCGGTGCTTTCGCCCCACAGGCGCGCCTGGTCTTTTTTTTCGAGCCCCGGAAAAATAAAATGGGAAGGCCCGACATTCCCCCGCTCCCCCACGGGTTTACCGAGGGAGTCGAAGGGGTCGGCTTTCACCGTCACGACCAGCCTGCCCGGAACCGCAACCCCCTGGGGGTCCGCGGTAGCCGCGGGAACCGTGACGCTTTCGGGAATCCGGAAGATCAGGCCATCCGCGGTTTTAAGCCGCGTGCCGGTTTTGAATTCCCACGGCTCTTCGGCGGTGTTCATGATCGTGACCTTCCCGCTGGCCGTTTTTCCGTAAAATTCCTGGCTGGTGGTGTTGAACACAGTGGTTTGCTTGGCGACGGTCGTCACGGTTTCACTCGCCAGAATATGGGGCTTGTTTTGGAGGAGCAGGGTTTGGTTCAGGTGTTTATCCGCCAGCGTGACATTCACCGTGTAATCCAGGTCGCTGAACGCGGGGCGGATGAGCAGCGTGGCGCCCGGCAGGGCGATGTAGCCGATCAACAAAAAAAGCCCCACGCTGACCACCAAAAGCAGGCTCCAGAACTTGCGGGGGGCGCGTGTGAAATAGGAAGAAGCCGAAACGCCGCCCTTTTCTTTTTTGCGCGTTTTGTGTTCCAGCCGAAAGGCCTGGATGAACTCGGAGATCGTTGTCTTTTTTTCCATGACGCGCTTGGGTGATTCGCGGAGCACTTCATTCCGGCGCGCCTGGATGGGCCGGATCTGCATCTCGGGGCCTTCTTCCGCGGCCGATGCTTCGATTTTTTCCACTTCCACGCGAGCCGCGACCTCCAGCCCCAATTGCTCCGCCAAGTGCTTGCCGGTGGGATCGGTGGTGACTAGGATTAGCTTCTTTTCCGCGGTTTCGAACTGGGTTTTAAGCAGTTTCAGGTTGACCAGGCTTTGGAACAAAATCGCCTTCCGGGGGACGACGAGATAAATGGTTTTTTGCGACAAATGCTTCACGCGGTCGTAAAGCGAAGCCACCTCCTCGTCGATTTCCACGTAGATGACTTTTTTCATTTATTTTTCGAGAATTTTAATGGCGGGAAGGGCTTTGCCTTCGATCATCTCCAGCGACGCGCCGCCGCCCGTGGAAACCAGGGTCATTTGATCCTGAAGCCCCAACGATTCTACCGCACCCGCTGAATCCCCTCCTCCCACAATCGTGGTAGCTTTGGAGGCGATCATGGCCTGGGCGATTTGGCGCGTGCCCTCGGCGAACGGTTTCCATTCAAACACCCCGACCGGGCCGAACCACAGGATGGTTTTGGCGGTTTTGAGAATGTCGGAGTAGCGGGCGATGGTTTTGGGGCCGATGTCGAGCGCCATCCAGCCGTCGGGAATCGCGGTGACGGGGACGATTTGATGCTTCGCATCCTCGGCAAAATGATCGGCCACCACCGCATCCTGGGGCAACAAGACTTTGGAGCTTGCCTGGATGGCGGCGACAAGTTCCGCCATTTCGGTCATGCCCTCTTCATCGATTTTGGAAGCGCCGACCGAAATCCCCTCCCCTTTTAAAAGCGCGAAGGCGAGAGCTCCGGCGACCAGAATGTGATCGGCCACGCCGAGCAGATACGCGATGGCCGGGAGTTTATCGGCCTTCAGGCCCCCGATCACCGCCACGAGCGGCCGGGCGGGATTTTGGAGCGCGGTCTGGATGTTTTTGACTTCGGATTCCACCCCCAGTCCCGCAAACCCGGGGATAAACTTCGGCACGCTGGTCATGCTGGCATGCGCGCGATGGGAATTGGAAAACGCTTCGTTCACGTAAAAATCCGCGAGATCCGCGAGAGTGCGGCCAAACGCGTCGCGCTCCGCTTCGATTTTGCTTTTTTCCCCCGGATGGAACCGGAGATTTTCGAGGAGGACGATTTTAGTTTCCGGCACGCCCGACCAGCCGTCGACTTTGGCTACAGGCTGGCCGATGAGTTTTTCCAAATGCTTGGCGATTTTATCGGTTTTGAGGTTGGGCTCATTGTTTTTGGGCCGCCCCACGTGGGTCATCAAAACAAGCTGGCGGGCGCCGTGATCCAATAAATACTGCAGCGTGGGCAACGCCTGCCGCATGCGCTTGTCGTTTTTCACATTTCCTGTTTCATCCAGCGGCACGTTGAAATCAACACGGACAATGACGCGTTTTCCTTTCAGCTCGGGCATGTCGCGGAGGGTTTTCATGAGCCGATTATACACCTTACGCTGCCTCCCGCTCAAAAACCGCTTTCCCCTGGAAGATGGTTCGCCGGACTCGACGCTCGATCTCGTCTTTAGAGCCCGCGATCATGGCCTCCACGGCTTCCTCAACGCTTCGGGGACGGGCGCCAATGTTGAGGATCACCACATTGGCCTCTTTTCCGGGATTAAGATTGCCGGTGACTTGATCCATTCCCAGGATTTGAGCTCCTGCCAGGCTAGCCCGGAAAATAACGTCGGCGCCAGTGAGGGGGGCCCAGTCTCCTTGAGCCTCCATATAGCGCTTCATGTGATAAGGCATGGCGAGCGTGGAACCGGCCCCCTCATCGGAACCCAACCCAAAGGGGATTCCCATTTCCATCAAGGTTTCCGCCTGCATCCGGCCGCTGTTTAAATTGTCATTGGATTCAGGGCAATGAGCTACCCCTGTGCCGGTTTGTTGCAACAATCTCAATTCATCCGGACTCATGTGGACACAATGCGCCATCACGCTCCGAGGTCCCAAAAGTCCCGCCTGGGAGTAAGCGTCCGTGTAGGAACTGTAGCCATGTTGCTTTGCCTCGGCCATCACCAACTCAATTTCTCCGGGGCTTTCACATAAATGGGTGTGAACTCGCTGACGGGTACGCGCCGCCAAGGCTCCGCACGCCCGCAAGAGCTCCATGGTGCAGGTCGGCAGAAAGCGAGGGGTGATCACATACTTCTCTCCATGTAGGGCTGACATTCTTTCCATGAGAGCAATGGCTTCCGCTGTGCTTTGCTGTAAACCGGACTCTTCACAACCTGTATCCATCAAAACATTTCCCGCCAGTACATGGCCAACCTGTTTGCTGAAAATCGCTTCCAGCGCCCCCTCATGAATGGAACCCATCACCTGGGAAAGGAGCGTGCCCTGAGCAACCATGTCTTTAAAAAATTCGGCCGCTTTTTCATTCGCAAAAGCAGGATCTTCAAATTTTCTTTCTTGGGGCCAAATATACTCTCGGAGCCAGGGCATCAAATCTTTTCTAAATTCCCCGCGCACATCGTGCTGAGGCATGTGAACGTGCGCATCCACGAATCCGGGAACCAGGATTTCCCCGGAATCCAATACGGTTACCTTAATCGTTTTAATCATTTGGCCACGAACTGTACGCGCCACCTCTTCAAAAGGGCCGACTTGCTCAATGAGTCCCGAATCACCCACGAGCAATCCCCCATCGGGGTAAAAATCACATTGCGCGGCGCTTTGAGGATTAAGGAGAGGGCCCCGGAGGACTTGCATGCAACTTTAAAATTATTGGAAGTGATTATAAATCGGTTTTTTGCCCCTTTCAAGAAAAAACATTGAACCCCCGCTTTTTCTCTGCTAATTTAAACAAGCCCTTTCATTCATTCCCCATGTCAAAAGCCAAACTTCAAAAACTTTCGCCCGGATTGCGAAAATTCATCGTCACGGAAAGCGGCGCCGGTGTTAACGCGGCAGGCACGGTGAGCCAGTACGTGAAAAAAAGCTCCACGCCGGTGTCGGCTTACGCCGAGCGCACACTGAACCATTGCAACGGGGGCGCCACCCTGCAGGCCGCGCTGTGGCTGCGGGATCACCTTAAAAAAGGCGGGAAGCTCGTGGTAACCCTTGCGGGGGCCCTGAGTTCGTTCCAGGTGGGCGTGATGCTGGCGGAACTGATCCGCCAGAACAAAGTTCATTTGGTTTCCGCCACGGCCGCCAACCACGAGGAATCGTATTACCGCTACGTGGCCCATTCGCATTACGCGTACATTCCGCGCTACACGGAGCTGACGCTCGAACAGGAAGCGGAACTGCGGGACGCGGGGCTCCGGCGCATCACCGATACGTTTTTACCCGAGGATGAAAGCGTGCGCATCATGGAGCCGCATTTGCTGAAATTTTGGAAGGAAGCTGAGCGCAAAGGCCAACGCTATTTTCCGCATGAGTACTTCCGCCGCCTGTTCAAAGAAGGTCTGATCAAACCCGACAAGGGCGCCAACCACGAGGATTGCTGGACGTACGCAGCTTACAAAAAGAATATCCCCATTGTGATTCCCGGCTTTGAGGATTCCACCATGGGCAATATTTTTGCCAGCTACACGTATGCCGGTAAACATCGGAAAGCCAAGAGCTTTGTTTTGAATCAAAACGTTATGAAAACCGGTCTGGAATACTTCACCTCCCTTTACGACTGGTACATGGAGGAATCAAAAGACGCCCCGATCGCCTTTCTGCAGCTGGGCGGAGGCATTTCAGCCGACTTCCCGATTTGCGTGGTGCCCTCGCTAAAGCACGATCTGGGGCTTCACGGCAAAATCCGCGACTGGGCGGGCTTCATCGAAATCGGCTCGTCACCCATGTCGTATGGCTCGTACTCCGGCGCGGGCGGCAAAGAAAAAATCACCTGGGACAAGCTTTCCACCCAAAGCTACTTCCAAATCATCCAAAGCGACGTGACCGTCGTCTTCCCCTGGATCGCGGCGGTGCTACTGGGATTGTAGTGCTAACTCAATCCCCGTAATGCGTGCGGACCCGTTTGAGATAAACCTGTTTTTTCGGCTCATCAATGCTATAAACAATGCGGTCTTTTAAAGACAGCCGGTAGGAATAATTTCCCCCGAATTCCCCGAGGAGCTTTTTTCCCCGATGAGGATGAGCGGCGATCACCTCTTTTAAAATCTCCTTCAATTTCTTCTGGAGTTTGGGGGAAAGGGTTTTGAGGTCTTTGAGGGCCTGCCGGGTGAAAAATACGTCGTATTTGGCCATCATGCTTTAAAAACTTCATCAAAAGAATACAAATGACCTTTCTTAATTTCCTGATCCGCTTTCTTGAGGGAAGATTTAAGCCCGGGAACCGAAAGGAGTTCAGCCGTTTCCAGTAGACTTTCATAGTCCTCTTCGGAAAGCAAAATCGCGTTTCCTTCCTTCGAGGAAATCCGGGTCTGAAAATGACCTTTGATGACCTCCTTTAAAAGGTTGAATAAATCCGAACGCGCATCGGTGGCGGTGAGCGATTGCATTTTTAAGTACGGTTAACAGTACGTACATATAATAGTACTTTTCGGAAACAAAAGCAAGAAAATCAAATCAAAGGCCAATCCGCCTCCGGCGGACAAAGTTCAAGATTTAGACCCTTAGCAGGCAGACAGCGCCCCGGCGGTCATCCCGGTACACAGGATCGGCGCCATTCACGTCGACGTGCCCATAGCCCGGATAGAAGCCCGCGCGCCGGGCATTCTTCAATACAGAGTCCCGCCATTGCTGTTTGTTGTCCCGGCTGGCAACAAAGAGACCGCCTTCATTGGCGGCAGCGGCGCGTTTCATTTCTTCGCTGAATCGGTAATGGCCGTCGTCTTCAAAAAGTTCATAACCATCCGCAGTAACGCGGGCTTCAATTTCAGGGGCATTGGCCCATTGTTTAATTGCGGACATTAAGTCGGGAACGCGGCCGTAAATCCGGACGAGCTGTCTGCCCTTTTCTCCTTCAGGTTTATCCCAGCCATACATCACGGGTTCCGCGCCTCTGTCTTTGAATAAGGCTTCTCCTTTTTCGGTGATGTGAAACAGATGCCCGCCGCCCTGCATGGCATCGGCTTTTTTAAGATTTTCGCCGTTGCCGGCCATGAGCTTCGCGGAAACAGCTTTCCAGGTCAGGTGCTTTTTGGCGTCTTCGGGGAGACTATCATATTCCTGCCTGCAGCGCTTGAGGATGACTGCATCGGGGGATTCGGGAGCAGCGGCGGCGCCGGCTTCTTCCGCTGCACCGGAAAGAGCGGCTGTTACAGCAGGGCGGGTGGCTTCGGCCAAAGCGGCTGAGGCCTGCTCTAAAAATTCAGGCGATTTGCCAGCTCTGAGTTTAAGTTCTGCAAGAAAGGCAGGATTGTTTGCGTCTGCAATGGGGTTAACTTCTGGAGCCATATTATATGGGGAGGGTTAAGGGTTAAGGTTGAGGTTTTATTATAAGTCTATAGTAATGTCAAGCCCTGTTTTCCCGTACCGTTTTTTAGGCGGCCGGTTTTACTTTATAATAAGAATGCTATGCTGCCAAAGAAAAAAAAGGTTTCTATCGGTCTCGTCCAAATGCAGTGCGCGGAGAAGTCTGCCGAAAACCTTGCGAAAGCCATCGCGGGGATTCGGGACTGTGCCAAACGCGGGGCTCAGATCATCGCGCTCCCGGAGCTTTTCCTTTCGCCTTACTTTTGCCAGGGTGAAAAAGACGACAAGTGGTTTGAAACGGCGGAGTCCATCCCGGGGCCAACCACCGAGGCTTTGAGTAAGGTCGCCCGTGAAACCAAAACCGTTTTGATTGTTCCGCTTTTTGAGAAAACGGCTGAGGGGAAATTTTTCAACAGCACCGCCGTGCTGGGGCCCGACGGAAAAATCATTGGCGTGTATCACAAAATGCATATCCCATCGTTGCCGCCGGACTTGTATGCCGAAAATTATTATTTTGAGAAAGGTGATAAGGGTTTTACGGTGTTCGATACCCCTTACGGCAAGATTGCCGCTCTGATTTGTTATGACCAGTGGTTTCCGGAAGCGGCGCGTATGGCCGCGGCTCAGGGGGCCCAAATCCTGTTCTACCCCACGGCGATCGGTTGGCCGCAAATAGATCGGGCCGAAAAAAATAAGGCTGAATACGAAGCCTGGCAAATCATCCAGCGAAGCCATGCCATCGCCAACAATGTGTTCGTAGCGCCCGTGAACCGGATCGGACTGGAAGGAAATATTAAATTTTGGGGCACGTCATTCGTGAGCGATCCGTACGGCCGGGTGCTCGCCAAAGCGTCGACGGGCAAGGAAGAAAATCTGGTGCAGGAAATTGACCTGGGCATGATTGAAAAAATGCGGGAAGAATGGCCGTTTTTACTCGAACGCCGAATCCAATGCGAACAACAAATGTAATCTACCGGATGCCGGCCGAGTGGGAAACGCACGAGGGCACGTGGCTGGCCTGGCCTCATTTAAAAGACCATTGGCCGGGCTATTTTGAACCAATTCCCCACGTGTACGGGCGGATGATCGACGCGCTCAGCCAGAGCGAAAAAGTGTTCGTGTGCGTCAACGATGCCGCCATGGAGCAATCGGCCCGCGAACTTCTTTTAAAAGAACAGCCGGGGGTGGTGTGGGGCAATGTCGTTTTCTTCCGCATTCCCACCAACGCCAGCTGGTCGCGCGACCATGGGCCGATTTTTGTGCGCGACGCGGAAGGAAAGCTCGTCATCACCGACTGGATTTTTAACGGCTGGGGCAACCGTTGGCCCCAGTGGCCGTACGATCTGGATAACGCGGTGCCAGGGCGCGTGGCTGAACAGCTGAAACTGCCGATCGTCCACACGGGCATGGTGCTGGAGGGCGGCTCGATTGATGTGAACGGCAGAGGGAGCTTACTCACCACGGAAAGCTGTCTCCTCAACCCCGGGCGTAATCCCACGCTTACGCGGCAGGAAATTGAGGCGAATCTGGAACAATATCTCGGCGCGACCCATGTCATCTGGCTGAAAGAGGAACTGAAAGGTGATGACACCAGCGGGCACATTGATGATTTGGCGCGTTTCGTTAATCCCACGACGGTGGCGGCGTGCCTGGAGGAAAATAAGAACGATGAAAATTATGACGCACTGAAAACGAATTTTGAATTGCTGGAAAAAAGCATCGACCAGGACGGCAGGCCGCTCAATATCATCGCCTTGCCCGTGCCGAAACCCATTTTCCGCGAAGGTCAGCGATGCCCCGCCAGCTACGCGAATTTTTACATCGGCAATTCCGTCGTATTGCTCCCCACTTTCGGATGCAAGCAGGATGACCCGGCGGCTCAGATTTTAGAGAGCGCTTTCCCCGGACGAAAAATAATTGGAATCGATTGCACCGACTTGATTTGGGGCCTGGGAGCGTTCCATTGCGCCACGCAACAACAACCGGCGGCGTGAATTTTTAAAAAAATCTATTGCATTCAAAAACATAATTTGTGATAATCCACATTACGTTGTTTTTTTATTTCTTCTGAATTGAAAAAACGTAAGTCACCTCGCGGGAAAAACTACAAAAAATTCTGGAAATTGGGCCGCAAGGAGTTCAATACGGAATACCTGAATATCAATCGAGACGGTGATTTGGTCGTCAACGAAGGCAATTATCAATACAACATTCATGAACTCGCGTTGAAGTTCGGGACGCCTCTTAAAATTATGTTTCCGTACATCATCGAACAGCGGGTCGAAGACCTGATGGATCTTTTTAAGGCGTGCATCCGGGAATACAAGTACAAGGGCCAGTTTTATTACCACTACCCGATGAAGGTGAACCAGAACCGGGAATTCGTGATGCCCATCATCAGCGAAGGGGGCAATTTGGAAACCACGTCGGCCAACGAACTGTGGATCGTGAAACGCCTGTGGCAGCAGAACCGCTTCAACTCCCGCATCAAGGTGATCTGCAACGGCCCCAAAACCGAACCGTACCTGGCGCTCATCGCGGAGCTCAAGGGCAACGGGTTGGACATTGTCCCCATTATTGAAGATTTACACGAATACGAAACCCTGCAAAAATTCCGCGGCCAGGTGGGCGTGCGCGTGGTGATCGATGTGAAGGTGAATTCGTACTGGGACAAAAAAATCGACCGTTTCGGCCTGACCCCCGATGAACTCTGGTCGCTGGGGAAAATCCGCAACCTCACCCTGCTCCACTATCACGCGGGGTCCGAAGTCCAGCGGGAAACCGACATTCTGCGGCCCTTCAAAAAAGCGATGGAAATTTATGCCCGCCTTAAAAAAGAAAATCCCTCGCTCGACACGATTGATATCGGCGGCGGATTCCCGTCGAATTACACGGGCAAAGAAAAATTCACGGTCAAAAGCGTGGTTTACAAAATCATCCAGTTCATGACCAAGTTCTGCGAAGAAAATGAAATCCCCCACCCCAATATTATCTGCGAGTGGGGGTCGTACATCGCCACCCCTTCCCAGCTCACGGTTTTTTCCGTGCTTTCGAGCAAACGCATTCCCAAAGCCACGGCTTCCCAGTGGTACGTGGTGGACGGCAGTTTCCAAACCCATTTGCTGGACACCTGGGCCATTCATAAAAAATGGCATGTCGTGCCGGTGAATAATGTGAACAGCAAAAACCTCTCCCGCACTTGGCTGGCCGGGCTTTCGTGCGATTCGGATGATAAATACACCGCCGGCGGCAGTTATATTCCGCTCCCCCCCTTGGAAGACCTGGAAAATGGCGATAAGCTAATTGTCGCCTTTCTGGACACGGGCAATTACCAGGATGGCTTTGACAATCACCATTGCCTGAATGCGACGCCCGCAAAAGTGGTTTGCCAAAATGGAGATGTGACGGTGATCCGTAAACGCCAATCCGCGGATGATGTCGGAAAACTATTTGGATGGTAAGATGGGATCATGAAGCAATATTTAGAGCTGGTACAACACGTTTTGGAACACGGTGAAAAAAAGGCCGACCGCACGGGAACGGGAACTCTTTCGGTGTTCGGCATGCAAAAGCGGTACGACTTGCGCGAGGGGTTTCCGCTCGTGACCACCAAAAACGTGAATCTCAAAAATGTGCTGAACGAACTGCTGTGGTTTTTGCGCGGCTCCACCAATATCCACGACGGCCTCAACACCAAGATCTGGGACGCGTGGGCGGATAAAAACGGAGACCTGGGGCCTATTTACGGCTACCAGTGGGTCAAATGGGGAGGCCACATCAACCAAATCCAGCAGGCCATCGACCTGATTAAAAAAGATCCGTCCTGCCGCCGCATCATTGTGACGGCGTGGAACCCCGAGGATCTTCCCAAAATGGCTCTGGCGCCCTGCCACGCGTTTTTCCAGTTCAATGTGACGGGCGGGCACCTGGACTGCCAATTGTATCAGCGCAGCGCGGATATTGCCCTTGGCGTGCCCTACAACATCGCCAGTTACGCCACGCTCCTCACCATGGTGGCGCAGGAATGCGGCCTTACCCCCCGGCATTTAGTGCACACGCTCGGCGACGCGCATATTTATCTGAATCACGTGGAGGGGCTGAAAGAGCAGCTGAAACGAAAACCCCACCCCCTGCCCACGCTCCGATTAAATAAAAAACCGTTCTGGGACATTCGCTTAGAAGACTTTGAATTGATACACTACGAGCACGACGAAACCATTCCCTTTCCCATCGCCGTCTAAAAAATGAAACAACATCCCGTTTATCTTATCGCCGCCGTCGATGACAAAGGAGGCATCGGCAAAAATGGAAAACTGCCCTGGAGTCTGAAGCCGGATCTCGCTTTCTTCCAGCGTGTCACCACCAAAACCGACAGCGTCACGCGCGAAAATATGGTGATCATGGGCCACAAGACCTGGGATTCGCTGCCGGAATCCAGCCGTCCGCTCGCGGGCCGACGCAACGTGGTGCTCAGCCGGAACGCCGCGCTCACGCTGAAAGGCGCGTACGTGTTCCGCCAGCCTAAAGAGGCGCTGGAGGCGGCAGATGAAATGATTGAATCCGTTTTTGTGATCGGCGGGGGCAAGGTGTTCGCGGAAGCCATCAAAGCCCGCAACCTGAAAGGCATTTACCTCACGCGCATCAAAGGCGATTTTAAATGCGATACCTTTTTCCCCAAACTTCCGAAAAACTTTAAATCCGAATCGCTGGGCCGCGGCGAAGACAAGGGCCTGAAATACGAATTTACTTTTTACAAAAGTCACTAAACCCCCTAAAATGGTTCACGTGGCCCGGTAGCTCAGTGGTAGAGCGAAGGACTGAAAATCCTTGCGTCGGTGGTTCGATCCCGCCCCGGGCCACCACAATGTTCATGAGGAATTATCAACGCGTCATCATTGGTTTTTACGCGAAAAATAAAAAACAGTTTATTGAGCACACGGAGCCGCTACAGAATACCGCTTGGCTCAAAAAGTTCTGCGCGCTTCTTCCGCGAGGAGGGAAAGTGCTTGATCTGGGCTGCGCCTTTGGCCGAGACTGCCATTTTTTGGTGGATCAGGGTTTTAAAACCTATGGAGCTGACTTATCTCCCGATCTGATCCAAGAGGCCAAGCAAAGAGTCAAAGAGGCCACCTTCCGCGTGATGGACATGATGGATTTGAAGTGGAGGAACTCTTTTTTTGATGGAGTGTGGTGTAATGCCGCCCTGCTTCATCTTAAAAAAACGGATGTGCCGCAAGCGCTTCAGGAAATTGAGCGCGTCCTTAAAAATAAAGGGATATTGTATTTGGGGCTCAAAAGGGGTAAGGGGGAAAAGATTGATCCGGACAAGCGCTACAAAAATGATAAACGGTTTTTTTCTTACTTTGAAAAAGAAGAAATGAAAGCGCTACTCATTCAACATGGCTTTCAAATAAACCAGATAAAGGCGGTTGAGCTTAAAAATCGATACACCAAAGACTGGATTTTTTTGATTGCAAAAAAAATTTGAAACTGAGCCAAAACACCGCCAACTATAGTCATGCCTATTTGGTGTATATAAGTTTACTTTTCAGAGTTAAAATGATAAGATTTTTTTGCTGGTAATTTAAATACTTTTCTTATGAAAACTCTGCAAAAATATGAACACGAATTACATGCCAAATTTGTTGAGTATGGCACGAACGCCAAAAGGTGGATGCGCCAATGTGTGCTGCTGCTTCCGGAGATCAACCGGTTGGCCATTTGGCATAAAAAAGGCTTCGGCAGTATTTATGAATATGCCGCCAAGCTGGCTGGCATGAGCCGGAACGCAGTGGATGATGCGTTGAGAATTTTAGAGAAGATTGCAGACAAACCAAATCTGCAACTGGTTGCGGAGGCAAAAGGGCTGGGGGCGGTGCGCCCTGTGGTTACGATAGCCACCCCTGAAACGGAGAAATTCTGGGCGCAGAAAGCGGCCAGCATGAGTGTACACACCCTGGAAACTTATGTGCGGGAAGTCAAAAAGCAGGGCGGCGTAGACATTTTCCGTCACGTGACGGAAATCCAGAACAAAGAAGAAAGTGAAGTGACAGTCAAGCAGGCCGAAAAAGTGAAAATAACAATGGATTTAGACAGAGCGACGGCTGAAAAGCTGCTAAAACTGAAAGGCCAGGGCGACTGGAACACGCTGATGCAGGAACTGCTCAAGTTGCGCGAGGAAAAACTGGCGGCCGAGGCACCTGAACCGGTGCTGAATGCCAAACGTTACATCCCCGCACGAATCAAACATCACGTTCTCCAAAAAACCAATGGGCAGTGTGCGTACCCTGGGTGCGCTAAGCCCTACAAAATCTTTCATCATACGCGAAGATTCGCGCTCCAGCGGGAGCATGATTCACAAACTCTGGTGCCCCTCTGCACAGCGCATGAGCGGATTGCGCACCATGGACTGATTGAACGTGAGCAGGAAGAGGCGGGGGTTTGGAAAGTGCGCACCCAACCGGACCGCGAGAGTGCGTTGTATGCGGTGGATCGCCTGGTGATGGGATACCGGCGATTGTGAGTTTCGGCGGTCTCTACATCTTCTCCGGCACCTCAATGCTCAAAAGCCCCAGGCCGTGTTCCATCACTTTGAGGACGGCGAGCGTGAGGAGTAGGCGGGTTTGTTTGGCGGAGTCGGTTTCGGCCTGCAGGACGGGCAGGGCGTTATACAGCGTGTTAAAGTCCTGCGCGAGCGCGTAGAGATAATTGGCGATGTGGTTGGGCTTGTATTCGGTCGCGGCGCGTTCGAGCATGGTGGGGAACATCATGAGATCGAGCATCACAGCGGTTTCAAGGTCGCTGGTCAGGTTCAGCTCCCAGCTTTTGGCATCAGCCTCGCGGATGCCGCCTTTGCGGAAAATGGATTTGATGCGGGCGGCGGTGTACATCAGGTACGGGGCGCTGTTGCCTTCAAAGCTCAGCATTTTGTCCCAATCAAACGTGATGTTCTGGATGCGGTTTTGGGAGAGGATGTTGTATTTAACGGCCCCGATTCCCATGATGCGCGCCAGGGATTGGAGTTCCGCTTCGGAGGACACCTCCGCTTTTTCACGGGCGAGCGCGAGCGCGCGGGTTTCGGCTTCGTCGAGGAGTTCGGAGAGGCGGATGATGTTCCCTTTCCGGGTGCTCATACCCTTGTCTTTAAAACTCATGCGGCCGAATGACACGTGCACGAATTCCGTGGGGGTGTTCCGGAGCTTCCGGTACGCATGGAAGCGCTGTTGGAAGTAGAGGCTCTGGGCCACATCCACCACCCACACGATGAGGTCGGGGTGGTATTCTTTTTCCAGGAAATCCATCTGGGCCAGGTCGCGGGTCAGGTACAGGCTGGCGCCGTCGGATTTTTTGACCAGCGCGGGAGTGTCCTCGGGGTTGTCGGGCAAAATGATCCAGGAGCCTTTTTCGCCGTCCACAAACACCCCCTTTTCACGCCCCTCCTTCAGAATATCCTTCATCCGCTCTTCAAAAAAACTTTCTCCGTGCACGCCGTCGTACGTGACGCCCAGCCGGTCGTAGAGGGGCTGGATTTCTTTGAAGCTCCAGTCGACGATTTTTTTCCACATCTGCCGGGCGGTTTTGTCTCCGTCTTCGAATTTTTTGTATTCCGCACGAGCCGTGTCTTCCAACGCCGGGTCTTTTTCCGCCACTTCATGAAATTTCACATACAGAGCCAACAGTTCATTGATGGGATCCTTTTCAATTTTGGCTTCACTGCTCCACAGATGAATGGCCACCATCAGTTTTCCGAACTGGGTGCCAAGATCCCCGGGATAATTTTCCGCGAAGACTTTATACCCATAAGCCTTACAAATCCGTTTAAGGCTATCCCCAATGATCGTGGTCAGGAGATGATGAACCCCCATGGGCTTGGCGATATTGGGGCTCGAGTATTCGATGACCATGGTTTTGGGAGCCGCTTCCGGCCCGAGCGCCTGCTTTAGATAAGGCTCGAGGCCCGCGACCAGCGCGTGCGCTTCGCTTGTATAAAATTTTTGTTCAACAAAGAGGTTGATAAACCCCGGGCCGGCCACTTCCACTCGGGAAACGGCGAGATCCTGGATGGCCTTGGCGATGGCGGAGGCGACGTCGTGCGGGCTCTGGCCTGTTTTTTTGGCCAGCATCAGGGCAATGTTTGTGGCCCAATGCCCCTGGGCCAGCCGGGGGGCTTTTTCCAGGTGAATGTCTTCCGGCGATACCTCGAAACCGGCCTTGGCGATGGCCGTGGTCAGGACTTCTTTGAGGTAAGCTAGATTTTTCTTCATGAGCAGAATTTTAGAATAAACCGTTCCACAGCCAGCGCCAGCTCATCCTGGTCGTCGGTGGTCACGCGGATACGGCTGGTTTTAAGGTCGATGTCGATTTCGAGCAAATGCGCGTAGGCGCTTTTGAGCTCCTCATTCTTAAAATGCGCGATCTGCCCCGCGATGCTGCGCGCCACAAAAGGATGGAGCCGGAGCGCGCTCGCCAAACTCATCGGCGTGGAGGCTGGGTACTGCTGTTTATAGCTTTTCACCTGCAGGAGCAGGCGGAACTGGCGCACGATCATGAAAAAAAGCTGGCGCAGGTTTTCCCCCGCGGCCATGGTGCGGTGCAGGTTTTTGATGGCCTTCTTGTGGTCTTTGGCCGAAAGCGCGTCGGTGAAGTGGAAAATATTGGCTTCGAGCGTAGGCACCACCACGTGCTCGATGGAGTCACGGGAAATAGGCTCTTCGGGTTTATAACAGGCCAGCTTTTTGATTTCCTGCGAGAGCCGCCAGCAATCCTGCCCAGCGAGCGAAATCAGGTGTTCCGCCGTCACCGCATCCAAAGACGCTCCGCCCTTGGCCGCCTCCCGCCGGGCCCATTGGTTCAGCTCTGAGCTTTCAAGTGGTTTAAATTCCTCCACCGCGGCGAGTTTGGCCAGGGATTTGTAAAAGGATTTGCGTTTGTCGGGCGCGGGCTGGATGAATACCACCACGCTCGTTTCCGGGATGGTTTCGAGGTCTTTGGCGAATTTTTTGAGCTCCTTCCCGTCCTCATCCTCGTCTTCGTCTTCGGATTCGGCCGCTTTCTCTTCGGCTTTGGCCGATCGCGCCGTTTCGGGAAGATTTTCAATGAAAATCAGCCGTTTCTCCCCCAAAAACGGGGCCGTCAGGATTTCCGCCATGATTTCCCCCAGCGGCGTCTTTTGCCCATCCAGCACACTCAAATTAATGTCCCCGTGCTTGTCGCGGAACGCGTCCTTCCACGCCGTCACCTTCTGCCGCAGCAAATACGTTTCCGCGCCGGTGAAGAGGAAGCAGTTGTTCATGGCTAAAAAGTGAGGCTATTATAAACCAAATCAAACCCGCTGGAAAAGGAACTCAAGGATTCAGACTGTTTTCTATCTGCATTCTGAACGTCTTCATGAAATTACTTACAAAAAACTTAGAAGCTTCGTCGCTATTTTCATTAGATACCTCCTGCAATTCTGGAGGGAGACCAGAGGAATCAAAGGCGTCCACTTCTACAAATAATTGCTGAGCTCGAGTGTAATCACCAGATATGTAGGCATTTCTTGCCTGTTCAACTTTAGTGAGCAAACCCTCAAAAATCTGTCGTACTTCCGCTTCCCGGCCAGGGTATGCCTTTGAATGGAAATCCCGAAGGCGCTGGCGTGTGTCCTCAAAACTGGCTTGCTTTAGAAATCCATCAAAATCTTTCTTTCGGTATAGGTCGATAGCGGCTTTTTCCTGTTCAGAAAGAGCCTCGTACTCTTTGGGATCCACCCATATTCGGCCCGTGTCTTCATCCAGGCTTATGAGACATTCAGGAGGCGATGACTGGGGCGGACTCAGTTCCACTTGATCTCCTGACGAGTTACTGATTTCCGTACACCCTGCCTTAACCGCATCAGCAATGCTGGCGCGGTCGTCCGCATTGACTACTCCCAATTCATCGAGCACCTCCCCTGCGCGGGCTTCAAGTCTTTCCTTTTCCCGCTCCAAATAGCGGCGAGTGATCTCTTCATCGGTTAGTTCTCTTGGGCCACCGGAAAGAAAAAATAATCGGCGCGATTCGGCTAAACGGCGGACGGAGGCGTCTGCCCTGTTTTCAGGGGCGCTGTCCGTATCCACGTGAGCGACTGGCGGATTGGAAGATCCGAAGGACGGATGAATCACCCAATGATCCAAAGCGCCGCCTGCCAATCCTGTCAAAAGCAAAGCAATCGCCTGGCGAACCGAAATGGATCGGTGGGTTTCTGGAGAACCGTTGGTTGATCTAAGTTTAGGATTCATATTTATTGTCCATTGGGCATGCAAATGGGAGCTTCTGCCATGGCTTCAGCACAGACAATTTCATCAATTCCTCCGTTCCGTGTAAGGAATCCCTGAACAGTCGTCCGCAATAAATCCAATTGACTGAAAATTTCATTTTGCCCTAACGATCTCTGCTGCTCAACCGTCAGCCCTTTTCTTATACGCCACATTTCATATAAATGATAAGAAAGACGACAGGCGGCTAAATCTTTTTCTCCTGAAGTTCGGGCTTGTGTAAATTCCCCTAAAGTTTTCCGAATGTCATACAATCCTCCTCGTACAGCATCGTTCTCTCCAGTCGATTCAACGGCTGTGGAAATGTTTTGCCTATCCAATTGCTGGATGAATGCTTCGGGGGTAATTCCTTCCGGCAAAAGAACTTTTGGCTCATCCGAATATTCCGGTAGGGGCGTTCCTAAAATAACGTGATCGCAATCGCTACTTTCTCTTTCAAGATATACTTCAGTCGTTCCATCATCTTTGTTGTTCGTACCATCAATGGATACACATCCCCCTTCTGCCGCCTGAAGCAATTTTTCAATATCTCCCTGATCTGTAATTCCCCATCGCGACAATTGATTAAACATTTTCGTTCGCCAATATTCCCTATTTCTAGCGGCTTCTATGGCTTTTGCTTTTTCCAGAACCTCATCATCACTTAATAAGCCAGAGGAGCATTCAGCATCGGGTTTCACCAAAACAACTCGTGAAGCTTCAGCATCCGGTCTTTTTGAAGAATTCAGCTTGGGGGTAGACAAAGTCGGGGTAGCGGGACGCTGAGAATCCAAAGCCGGTTGGCCGGGTTTTCTTAAAGCTACGACTCCTAAGACTGCTCCGGCGCCTAGAGCCAAAAAAACGGCATCGCGCATGTAGCGCAAACGAGGTCTTGTATTAGGCGATGGTGTATGGGAGGGGGTTCTCATAAGCTTTAAATTTTTACCATAATTATGTTACTAAGTCAATACATCCTTTTTGACTTCCTCCTTCACTTTTAGTATTATTTCATTAGATTATAAAAATATATAATTAAATGAAACTAAAAGATTTCCGTAAAAAAATGGTCAAATCGATTTTTTCAACGGCTGAAGCCCAGCTCGTTGCTTTCCAAAATAACCCGGAACTCACGAACCTGCAACTCCATCAATGGAAAAAACAGGGGGAACTCATCCAGCTGAAACGGGGAATTTATATGTTTCCCAATGCGAATTCGAGCGCGGCTCAAATTGCAAATGCGCTGTATGCGCCTTGCTACATCAGCCTGGAATACGCCCTGAGTTTTTATGGAATTCTGCCGGAAGCCGCTTTTGTTTATACCCTGGTGACGCCCAAAGGCACCCGTCAATTTGTGACTCCGTTGGGCACTTTCTCCTATCATAAAATCAAACGGGAAGCTTTCACCGGTTTTGACGGAAAAACCCTGATGGCGGAACCGGAAAAGGCCCTAGTGGATTATTTTTATCTCCGTGGAAGTTCTTTTAAAACCACTGAAGCCTTTTGGGAAGAATCCCGCCTGGATGCGGAGGGGCTGGATTTTCAAAAAATAATCCAATACGCCGGATTGTTCGGATCAAAAAAATTGATTACTTTACTCACTCACTTTCAAGCTTATGCAAAAACTCACTCAAATCATTCAGGGCGCTAAAAAGGGAATGGCCCGTGATGATCAGGCCATCCTGAATCTTATTCGCGAATACCTTCAGGTCATGATTTTAAAGGCGATTTACCAGTCACCTTACGGGAAAGGACTCAGTTTTATGGGAGGCACGTGCCTTCGGATTTGTCATAACCTTAAACGTTATTCCGAAGACCTGGATTTCGCGCTCGATAAATCCATTTCCGGATACTCTTTTCATGAACTCACTGAAACCGTCGCCCGATTCCTGAAAAACACGGATTTTGAAGTGGACTTTAAAGCTCAAGAGGATAAAATCGTTCAAAAATCATTCATCCGCGTGAGCAAAGTCCTGCATACCTTTGGCTTAAGCCCCCTCCTCAGCCAAAAGATCCATGTCAAACTGGAGGTGGATACAAACCCCGTGAAAATCAATTCCGGACAGCTTGAAACTTTTTTTGTCACCAAGTTTGATGAAGTTTTTCCTATCCTTAAACACGCCGATCCGACCCTGTTTGCCGGTAAAATCTGCGCCGTCCTTAACCGGACTTACACCAAAGGACGTGATTTTTATGATCTGATTTGGTATCTCAACCGAAAAATGCCGATTGATTTTAAATACCTGAATTCCGCTTTTAAACAAGCGGGCCTCACCACTCAATTCCACAATGCCGATGAAGTGATGAAAGCGATCGATGAGCGTGTCAAAAAAACCGATTCCAAAACCATTTTAAAAGACATTGGAGTATTTCTGGAAGATATTTCAGAGGCAGAATGGCTCAAGGCGTATCCTCAGGTTTTTAAACAGGCGGCAAAACAGTATCTTGAAAAACAATGAATCATTCAAACTCCTTCATAAGCTTCCCGATGTCATACGGCTTCACCTCCTCCACGAGCGTGGTTTTGCGGCCGCGGCGGGCGGGGAGGCGATCGAGAAAGTTTACGGATTTTTTGTCCTGGTAAAGCACGCCCATGGCGATTTCCCTTTCAAGATCTCGGGAGGCACAGATCGCGGCGTCCAGGTCTGAAGGATCGTAGCCCTTCAGCTGATCCGTGTACCGGATCCGCTCCCAGAACCAGGCGGCGGAGGTGGCGTGGTTGAAGGTGGGGCAGAGCTGCATCATTTCGATGAAGGCGAAGCCGTTGTGCTGAAGGCCTGCGCGGAGCATGGCGGTCATGTGCTTCACGTCGCCGGAGTAACTGCGCGCCACAAAGGTGGGCTTCAAGCCCAGCACAAATTCACAGGCGTTCATGGGAGGGGCGAGCACGCCGTCGGGCGAACCGGCCATGGGCTGGCCGCAGCGGGTGGTGGAACTGGCCTGGCCGATCGTCAGGCCGTAGTTTTCGTTGTTGTGCAGAATGAAGACCATGGGGTAATTCGAGCGCACCGTGTGGACGAGGTGGTTGATGCCTTCGCTGAAGGTGCCTCCATCCCCTCCCTCGGCGATGACTTTGAGGCGCGGGTTGGCGAGCGCCGCGGCTGAGGCCACCGGGAGCACACGCCCGTGCAAACCGTGGAAGGTGTAAGCCCCGATTTTATCCGACCCGTTGCCATGGCAGCCGATGTCAAAAAAGAGCACGGCGTCCCGGGTGCCGATTCCCTCGAGCACGAGCGCCCGTTCCAGAGCCTTCTGGATCCCGAAATCGCCGCATCCGCCGCACCAGGTGAGCTTTTCCTGGGATTCCAGCTTCATGTACTCTTTTTTCCGCTTGGCGAGCGCGTCGAGTTCTTTCCGTTGGTTGGGGGGTTGATAAGGCATGGGTTGAGGGTTATTCCAGTGTCACTCTGAGCCACGAAGAGGCGAAGAGTCTCCTCGTTACTGAGTGACGGGTAGACTCTTCGCGGAGCTTGTCCTGAGGCTTTGCGAAGGGCTCAGAGTGACATGTGTAATGTACACTGTCACGTCTTCCGCAAAAAACGGGCGGCCGTCGTATTTGAGGAGCCGGCCTTTGAAGGCGAGCCCGGTTTCGGCTTCCAGGAACTTACCGAATTGCCCCTCAAAATTGCCTTCGAGCAGGTGCACGTTTTTATTGTCTCGGAAAAATTGCCTGAGGACTTTGGTTTTGAGCGGGTAAAGGTAATCAAAATGGAGGTAATTCACCTTGAGCTTCTTTTTTTCATAAAAGGCCAGCGTGTCGCGCATCACGTTCAAACTGCTCCCCCAACCCACAAACGAGATGGCGGCGCCTTTACGGGGGCCGTGGATGTGGGGTTCCGGAAGACCCGCTTCGATCGTCCGGAGCTTCTGCAGGCGCTTTTCCATCATGCGGGCCACGGGGATCGCATCTTCGGTCAGCGTGCCATCCTCCTCGTGTTCGTCGCCATTCGCGCAGTAAACCGTGGGCGAACTCCCGGGAATCCAGCGGGGGGAAACCCCGGAGGGGGTGAACCGGTAGCGATCGGAGGGCTGAAGCGCGGCCAGAGCCTTTGCGTCGGTGACAAGCCCTCGTTTGAGAGGGATTTCATTTTCCGGGAACGGTTCGGTCATGGCGTGGGTTTCGGCAATGGTTTTTTCGGTGAGGAGAACCACCGGCACCTGGAATTCCTCGGCGATATTAAACGCGTGCTGGATGAGGGTAAAACAGGTGGCTGGGTCGCTCGCAGCCATGACCACGCGTGAGTATTCACCGTGACCGGCGTATCGAGCCAGATTAAAATCCCCCTGCCCGCTCCACGTGGGGAGACCGGTGGCCGGGCCGGGCCGCTGGGCCACAATCACCACGAGCGGATTTTCGACCATGCCAGCAAGCGAAAAGGTTTCCGTCATTAAATCAAATCCCCCGCCCGAGGTGGCCACGAGAGCGCGCGTACCCATAAACATCGCGCCGACGGCCATTTGGGCGGCCGTGATCTCATCTTCAGCCTGCTTCACCAAAATGCCCGTTGCATGGGAGAAATTGGCCATGTACGAAAGAATAGAGCTCGAGGGACTCATCGGATACGCAAAATACGCCCGCACCCCCGCGTGGATGGCTCCGAGCGTGAGCGCCATGTTGCCGTCGAGGAGCAGCTGGCGGGTTTTCGGTTTGGGGGGAGAAAGCGTGGGAAGGGAAAGGGTTTTGGCCTCTTCCCAGTCGTAACCGGCGCGGACGCATTTAAGATCGATTTCCAGAAGCTTAGGCTTGCTGGCGAACTGGGTGCGGATGTCCGCCTCCAGGGGGTCCAGCGTGAGCCGGAGCGCCTTCCAGAGAACCCCGAGAAGTACCATGTTCACCATCACCTCGGTGCCCCCGAGTTTTTGAGCCATTTCACGCGCCGGGCAGTACACCAGCCGGATATTCCGTTTTTGAATGCGCTCCTGAAGCCCCCTGAGCTGCCCGAACCGGTCGCTCCGGTGCACGATCACGCCGCCTTCCTTCACGGTTTCGATGTATTCCATCAGGCCCGGCCGGTCGAGCGCGATCATGAAGTCCGCCTCGCGTGAAAGCGAATGGAGGGGCTCGGGGCTAAAATCCACCTGCAGGCAGGAATGCCCGCCTTTAATAAGCGAGGGATACTCGCGGTCGGCCAGCACCTGAAACCCATGCTCTTTTAAAGCCTTCCCCGCGATGCGGCCGATACTCAAAAGCCCCATGCCGCTTTCGCCGGTGACTTTGATGCGAATGCGATTCATCGGGATTTTTTGGCGTTAAGAAGTTCCGCGAGCGACCCAGCCCATTCTTTAATCCGGAGATCGAGATGGGGAACCGGGGACCGGCTGATTTTGAGCGAAGGGATGAGCTTTTTCCCGCCCCGATCATTCAGGAATTTTTCCAGAACCGGAGCGGCTTCGATGTGATGTTCCGGGTCGTATTTGGGGTCGCCCAAGCCGATGACGGCATAGGGTTTTCCCCCGAGCGCCAGGCCTGCCTTCCGGACCTGTCCCACAAAAACCTCCATGTATTCCTGAAGCAATCCGTGCCCGTAGGTTGAACTGGCCAAGAGCAGTACATCGGCTTTCGCACAATCTTCCGGGCAACTCTGCTCGGCCCTAGCGGCGGTGACCCGGATGCCCTTCTGTTTTAAAACGTCCACCACCTCATCCACCACGAGCTCGGTGTTGCCGCCGGTCGTCCCGTAAATGCAGTGAAGAGAGGCCATTGGGTGCAAAACGATTATTTTTGCTCCGTTGCGGGCGCAGGTGCCGGAGCTCCAAGGGCTCCCGCGGGATTGAACTGGAATAGGCTCAATGGATTGAATTCCTGGGCATCGGCGGGGGCGGCAATCGCAACCGTTTTATTGTACGAATGGGCGTCCAGATCCACGGCCACATTCATATCGACTCCCGATTCGCTCTTGGGGGGATTTAAAACCAGATGGCCTTTGTAAAGATAATAATCCGCTGTTCCGATCCACATCTCAGCCGTGGAAACCGACTGGGCGAGCTTGAGCGCCTGATCGAGATCCTGGTCGGACATCGGCTGTCCCCCGTTCAACGCGGCGGCTTTTTGGAGATAGTCTTTGAGCCCCGCTTCATTGAACGTGACCCCGTAGTGATACGCGTCTTTTCCATTCACGTTTTCCACGCCGAATTCCTTGCTGATGGAGAGCAGGTTTGAAGACTTGAACAGGGTTTTTAAATCCTCTTCTTTTTTCAAAGTCGCCTCGTCTTTTTCCTGCAATTTTTTGACGCTGTCGGGGATTAAATCCTGCTGGAGTTTCAGCCATTTCCCCTGGTAAAGCGCGATCACCGGGGCAAAGGTCTTCAAACTCGCGTCATCCGATTCCAGCTTATCGAGTTTCAGATAAAATTGGTCCCCGAGGCTCCGGAACACAAACGCCAGACTGCCCGAGAGGGATTTATCCGCGCTTTTGAGCCCCCCTGAAAGACTCAAGCCGACTTCGGCCTTTTTATCAGCGTCTTTCTGCCGGTCGAACTTAAGATTTAGCTCGCCTTTTAAATTCAGATTGTCCTGCGTATCCGCCCCTTTGATGGTGACGGCAGCCGAAAGATCGCCGGATTGGATTTCGGCGGAAGCGTCTTTGAATTTTTGGAGAACGGCCTGGGGATCTTCATGGGGTTTACTGCCGCAGCCCGAAAGGAGCGTGAGGGCGGCCGGGACTAAAAGAAGGAGGAGAAACTTTTTAGTTTTCATAAAGTGTTGAGTTAAAAAGACCACAAACGAGGGTAACAGAAAAAACGTGGTCGCAAAAGACGACAGGCTTGCAAAAAAATCACTTTATTTTGCCTTGGTATTTAGCATTTTTTCCAAGATTTTCCTCGATGTGGAGAAGACGGTTGTACTTGGCCATGCGCTCCGAACGGCAGAGCGATCCGGTTTTGATTTGGCCGGTTTTCATTCCCACGGCCAGATCCGCGATGGTGGTGTCTTCGGTTTCGCCGCTGCGATGCGAGACCACCGCCGTCCACCCCGCGCCCTGGGCCATCCGGATGGCCTCGAGCGTTTCGGTCACGGTGCCGATTTGATTGAGTTTAATGAGGATAGAATTGGCGTTTTTGCCTTTGATCGCCTTTTTCAGCCGCTCGGTGTTGGTGACAAGCAAGTCGTCGCCGACAATCTGGATTTTTTTGCCCAATTTTTCGGTCAGGTGCGCCCAGCCCTCCCAATCATCCTCGGCCAAGCCGTCTTCAATCGATACGATGGGATAACGCGACACAAGATCCGCGTAATAATCCACCATTTCCTCGGATGTCAGATGCCGATTTTCGGTTTTCAGGTGATATTTTCCGTTTTCAAAAAACTCGGAGGCCGCCGCGTCCAGGGCCAGCGCGATGTCGCGACCCGGTTTATAACCCGCCTTTTCAATGGCTTCCACGATGAGCTTCAGGGCGTCCTCGTTTTTGGGCAGACTGGGCGTGAATCCGCCCTCATCCCCCACCGATGTGGAAAACCCGCGTTCGTCGATGAGTTTTTTGAGCGCATGGAACGTTTCCGCGCCCCAGCGCAGGGCTTCGCGGAAAGTAGGCGCGCCCACGGGCATGATCATGAATTCCTGGAGATCGGTAGATCTTAAAGCATGCCGCCCGCCATTCAGCACGTTCATCATGGGCGTGGGGAGCAAATACGCTTCGCCCGCGTTGCCCAGGCTGGCCAGGTATTGGTAATACGGAATCCCCTCCTCCATCGCGGCCACCCGCGAAACCGCGAGCGAAAAACCCAAGATAGCATTCGCCCCCAGTTTCGCCTTGTTGGGCGTGCCATCCATTTCACAGAGGCGGGTATCAATCCCCTTTTGGTTGCGGGGGTCGCACCCTGTGAATTCTTGAACAAATTTTGTGTTCACATTGTCGACCGCCTTTAAAACGCCTTTGCCGCCGTAACGCTTTTGACCTGCCTGTCCGGTAGGCAGGTCCCCGTCACGGAGCTCAACGGCCTCATGCGCTCCCGTACTGGCCCCGCTGGGGACGATAGCCGATGCACGGTGATTTTCCGTGGCCACTTCCACCTCCACCGTCGGGTTACCGCGGGAATCGAGCACTTCGCGAGCGTGGATGTGTTTTAAGACGACGGCCATTGCCCCTACGATAACGAATCGTGGAGGGGACTGCAAGGCCTTGGAAGAAGCTCGCTTCTTTTGGAGGCGCGAGCCGGATTTTGCAATGACCGAAGCGAGATGTCTGAGGAGGTCGCCTGAGGCGACCGACGAGTTTCGAGCGAGGGAATTGCAAAGCCGGCGAGCACGCCTCCGAGAAAAGGGATATGTTATTCGGTTTCGAAAAAAAAATTTATCGGTTACAATAAAGATGATCTTAACCCCTCATTTTATGAAACCTAACGCTTTTTACACCCTTTCCGGTTTTATTTTTGTGATGGTGGGAGTCCTGCATCTGCTCCGGTTCCTGTTTCAATGGCCGGTGACATTCGGAACCTGGCCAGTACCGCTGTGGGTCAGCCCTGTGGCGGCTATTTTTGCCTGGTGGCTGGGTTTCCATGCCTTCAAACTTCGCAGAGGCAAATAAATTCCTATGATCGGCATTTTTGACTCCGGTTTCGGCGGACTCACCCTGATGAAGGAGTATTTAAAAAAATACCCGGAATTTGATTATGTGTATTTGGGCGACCAGGCAAATTTGCCATATGGCAGCCGTTCGCGTGAAAACGTGATAGAACTGGTGAAAAGAAACGTGGCGTTTTTAGTCGGACAAGGCTGTCGGCTGATTATTGTGGCCTGCAACACCGCCTCGGCCGACGCGCTACGGGAAGTGCAAAAAATCTACCAGGGAAAGCCGGTGATTTTGGGGGTGCTGGTGCCCGCGGTGGAAGCCGCTCTCGGCTGCACCCGTTTTGGGCGTATCGGGCTGATCGCCACGCGCAGCACGGTTTTAAGCGGCGCCTACGAACGGGAAATCCTAAAATACGCCCCGGCGCTTTACCGTCCAAAAAATAAGCGCGCCCTGCCTAAAGTCGAAGTCCATTCTGAGGCCTGCCCGCTTTTGGTGCCCCTGATTGAAGAGGGCATGGAAAGCCACCCCGTGACCCGGATGATGCTTAAAAAGTACCTGAGGCCCCTTAAAAACGCGTCAGTGGATACCCTGATCCTGGGATGCACCCATTACCCCCTGCTACAGCCCGACATCCAGCGGATCATGGGCAAAGGAGTGTGGGTGATCTCTTCCGC
>Ga0209515_10001703_pt1 | contig 35946 bp, 34 predicted proteins | sample Subgroupgradi54m_FD_187454 | JGI IMG/M metagenome (GOLD analysis project Ga0209515, IMG submission 187454) | Subsurface groundwater microbial communities from S. Glens Falls, New York, USA - GMW60B uncontaminated upgradient, 5.4 m (SPAdes)... ... | reverse complement strand
CCAATAGAGAAAATGAAAGACGCGACCCCAGAGCGCGGCGCGGTGCATCTTGCGCAGAAGTTTGTTGTTCTCCTCCGTTAATCGGTGCGTTTGTATCAAGAGTTGTCGTTCTTCGGGAGACATAGAGTCATTATACTCCCCCTGGCAGGAATTGCACCTACATGTATATGCCACCGGTAGGAATTGAACCTACATTTAGGGTTTAGGAAACCCTCGTTCTATCCGTTGAACTACGGCAGCGTTAATCTCCAATTTGATAAAATCTATCATAGCCATAATGAATTTGAAATGATTCTTGCTTTTTTCTACTCTCACTCGACACATGCCATGCTCTAACTTTCCTCTCTTTTTTCCTTTCAAAACATCGACGGATGTAATATGTTCTTCCTTGATGCCAAGCGTTTTTGCCCAGAACATAATAACTTTACCTTTATCCATATCCTCAAAAATGCGTAGGTTTATCTTCATCTGACTATTTGTAATGCCCAAACCTCGCAAACAAAAAACAAATACTCGAATTAATTCTGGGTCGCCATTTATTAAATTCAACTCCCGTTTCGTACCTTCTCCCCAATATAAAGCGGCGAGAATAAACAATCTGTCCCTCTTTTCTATCTTTGAAAGTAGGCTCTTTGCCTTCTGTTTTGCCTCTTCAAAATCTCGAAAGGCGCGATATTTGCTACCACCTCTCTTTACCCTCCATAGTTCTTGATACTCTGGCAAAATTGCAACATCCTTTATGTAACGAAATACAGTTCCATAAGCCCGACCACTTACCTTATGAATCTCAGGCAAAGAATGTCCGGTCTTTCTCAATTCTGTAAGTCTTTCAATTTCTTCTTTAGAAAGTTTCCATTTTCGCATTACTTAATTGTATAGTACAATACCACCTATTCCTAGGAGGATGTGTGGATACAGAATAATTACCGTGGTTCTTTTAGCACATAACTACGGCCGTAGTTATGTGCTAGATTTCGAGCAGTTGCTTGATTTTTGGCTGGTTGAAACCGACGACGATCTCGCCGCCAATGAGAATGACCGGCACGCCCATCTGACCGCTCTTCTCTATCATCTCCTTCCTCCTCTCGGGGTCAACCGCCACATTGTGTTCGGTATAGGCGACTCCCTTCTCCTTGAAGAAGACCTTCGCCGCGTTGCAATAGATACAGGTCGGAGTTGAATAAATAATAACTTCTTTCATAATTTATTAATTATCTGCTAAATGCGGGTAGCGGGAATCGGACCCGCGTCTCATGCTTGGGAAGCACGCATATTGCCACTATACTACACCCGCGCGTCTAGCGAAATATATCAAAAAAACGCGAAAGAAGCGACTCGGTCGGAACGGAGGGAGAAGGCGTGTTGCCTTTCGGCTCTACCACGACCACCATTCGCTCGCCCGGCTTCGCCACCTGAAATTGCGAGCGAATCTCCGCCTCAATACCCTCGGTGGTCTTGAGCGCCGAAATCTTCTTCTCAAGAACGGTGCGGCGCGCTTCGAGACCGACCACCTTCTCTTCGGCGGCGCGCGCATGCGCGCCGCTCTCGCTTTCTTTTACATACACATTCCACGCCGCGCGCGTCAGAAGAACCACCACGACCGCGAGAACAAGAAGTGCGAGACGCGAATACCACCAATTGCTCGCTCTCTTTTTGCGCGACAGAACTCTCATATGCTAGTATAATACCATATGTTATTTCATAGAAAGCACCGCAAGAAGGTCGGCGTCATCTGGGGCATCCTCTGCGCCCTCATCATCGTAAGTATGGTGATGCTCTATCTCCCAATTCTCTACCGCTAAGGGGTTTAGTCGCTCCGAACCATCTTGAGAAAGACCTCGGGCGGGATAGCCACCTGTCCTGTTTCTTGAAGACGCTTCTTACCCTCCTTCTGCTTTTGCCAGAGCTTCATCTTACGCGTTCGGTCGCCGCCATTCTTGCCGAAATCACCGAGCGTCTTCTGCATCGCGCGAACGGTGCGCGACGAGATGATGCGCCCAAGCGCCCGCGCCTGAATCTTCGCGGCGAAGAGTTGCCGCGGCAAGATGCTCTGCAGTTTCTCTACCGCCTTCTCTGCCTCCAACTCCACCCGCTTGCGTGAGACGACGCGCGAAAAGGCGGGGACGACCTCGTCCGCCACCAGAAGTTCCAGTTTCACCACATCCGCTCCGCGTATCTCGCCAATTTTGTATGAGAGCGAGGCGAACCCCGACGACGCGCTCTTGATTTCATCAAAGAAGCCGCGCATCAATTCGCGCAACGGCAGTTCAAGGGTGAGGCGATTGCGATTGTCGCCGAAGTTTTCGGTCGCCTTGACGAACGCTTCGTGTTCATAGAAAAGCGGCATAAGCGCGGGTAGATACTCGGCGGGGGTGAGAATCTGCGTCTCCACCCACGGCTCGCGCACGCTCGTTATCTCGCCATAGTCGGGGAAACGCGCGGCAGAATAGACGATATGTTTCTTGCCGCGCTTGTCGGTAACTTCGTAGGTGATAGACGGCGTCGTGACGACGAGCGTCAGGTTGAACTCGCGGCGAAGCCGTTCGGTGATAATCTCAAGGTGGAGCATTCCAAGAAAGCCGCAGCGGAATCCACGACCCAAGAGTCCGCTGGATTCCTCTTCGTAGGTGAAGGACGAATCGGAGAGGCGCAGGCGCGAGATTGCCTGACGCAACTGATTGAAGTCGTCGCCGCTCTCGGGATAGAGAGAGGCGAAGACGACCGGCCGCGGGCGTTCGTAGCCCGGTAGTGCTTGCGCGACACTCTTTTCAGGCAAGATGGTGTCGCCAACCACTGCCACCCCCGGCTCTTTGATACCCGTTATGAGATACCCGATGGCGCCTTTGCCAAGCGAAGCGACCGCCGTCTCTTCGGGCGCGAAAATGCCCGCCTCAATCACGGTGAAGACCTTGCCCGAGACGGCGAAACGAAGTCGTTCGCCGCGCTTTGCCTCACCATCAAAGACCCGCAGATAGACCACGACTCCGGCGTGATTTGAGTACTTGAAGTCAAAGATAAGCGCGCGGAAGCTGTCGCCCGCCGCGGCGGCGGGAGCCGACCGCGGCGGCGGCACATGTTCTATCACCCGCTCAAGAAGTGCCGAGACGCCCTGCCCCGTCTTGCCCGAGACCTCAAGAATCCCATTCGCTTCGGCGGCGAGGAGTTCTTGAATCTGTCGTTTCGTCTCCAAGATATTGGCGAGCGGCGAATCAATCTTGTTGACGACCGGAATGATGGTGAGACCGGCGCTCTGCGCCATCTTAAGCACCGAGACGGTCTGCGCCTGCACTCCCTGTGTGGCGTCCACGAGAAGCACCGCGCCTTCAACTGCGCGCAGCGCGCGCGAGACCTCGTACGAAAAATCAATATGCCCGGGAGTGTCTATGAGATTCAAGACATAGTCGGCACCCTGCAGGCGATAGTTCATCCGCACCGGCGTCATCTTGATGGTGATGCCGCGTTCCCGTTCAAGCTCCATTGAGTCAAGTACTTGCTCGCGCATCTTGCGCTTTTCTATCGTCCCCGTCATCTCAAGCAGTCGGTCGGCGAGCGTGCTCTTGCCGTGGTCGATATGCGCAATGATGCAAAAGTTGCGGATGTTCTTAGGACTGTCTGACATAGCGGTCATACTAGCAGAAAGAGGGTGAGTATCAAAATTGAACTAAAACACCGCGTCGGTGGGGTCGGGGCCGAAAAACTGCGCGCGCCAGATTTTGTGATGGAGCGCGCGCCAGATTTCTTGGAGTTCAGTGCTCCCCAAAAGATAGAGCGTCAAGATGCCTGCCGTGATGCCCCCAACTCCCGCACAGAATCCTTGCAAGAAGATGCCGAGTGTCGTATGAAGATTAAAGACAAAAGAAAAGAGATTAAGAAAACCATAGGAAACGAAACCGATAAGAACCGCGGCGGCAAAGCTCTCAAAGAGGGTGCGCCAGACCGGTCGGTTAAAGTTCCCGAATGAGCGCGCGAAGAGAATGCAGCTCGCGAGCGCACTCGCGATGGTGCCGAACGAGTACGCGAGCGGAAGCGCGAAGACGGCTGTTCCCCCAACATCAGAGACGCGGAGAAGCGATTCAAGAAAGTAGCGCGCGTCGGGTACTTCGCGGAAGAGCCACGCCAAGAAAAACGCGCCGCCGACCGTGAGAGACGCGCCGCAGAGCGCAATCGTGACCGGCGCGCGTGTTCTCCCTGCCGCGTAGTAGGCGCGCGTGAAGAGCAGGAGAAGGCATTGGGCAACGATGGAAAACGCGAAGAGCGCGAGCGCGGCGGCGGTGAGGCGGGTGTCCTCCCAATCAAAGGCGCCGGCGCCGAGTACCGTGCGGACAATCTGCGCGCGCAGCACGACAAAGAGCGCGAGCGCGGGAAATGACCAAAAAAGAATGTGCCGCAGCGAAGTGGAGACCATCTCCAGAAATTGACCGCGCTCACCCTTATTCCAAAGCCCCGAAAGCGTCGGGAAGGCAGAAAGCGAGTAGCTCGCTCCGACGACGGCAAGCGGAACGGATTGCAGATTCCACGAGAGGTTGAAGACGGCAATGGAACCCGCGCCGAGTACCGAACCGAGTCCCGTCAAGACCAAGACCGAGATATTTTGCGCCGAGAGCGCGAAGGTGCGCGGGAGCGAGACGAGCGCGACCTCACGAATCTCGCGGAAGTTGAGATGAAAACGGAAGCGCGGCAGAAGCCCGCTGCGAAAAATGACCGGGACTTGAATGGCGAGATGAAGCGCCGCGCCGAGCACCACCCCATACGCAAGTCCCGCGAGACCGAAGAGCGGATACAAGAGAAAGACACCCGCCACAATGCCGAGATTGTAGAGAATTGGGCTGACAGCATAGACGAAAAACCTCCGTTCAAGCTGGGTCACGCTCGCGAAGAGGTTGGAGACGCCGAGCAGAATCGGCTGAAGAAGCATAATGCGCATCAGGACCGTTGTCTCGGCGACCTGCAACGCAGTGAAGCCGGGAAAGAGGAGGCGCACCAGCGGCGGCGCGAAAAACCCCGCAACGAACGCGACGAGCGTGATGGAGAAAAAGAAAGCGGTAAAGATGGTGTCAAGAAACTCGTGCGCGCTTTCGCGGCTTTCGCCAAGCCGGCGGGACAGAAACGGAATCAAGACCGAGAGCGAGACCATAGAGGCAGCCCAAATAAAGATGAAGTCGGGCACTCGAAACGCGGCATAATAAACATCCAGCGTTGCGCCCGCGCCGAAGTGCGACGCGAGCAAGCGGTCGCGCAGGAACCCGAGCAATTGCGACAGGAGCGTGAAGAAACCCAAAAGCAGCGCGGCCTCATGAAGTCCGCGCTGCTCTCGCTCCAACAATTTGAACAATCGCTTGACCATTACTCTTCAAACCCGACGCTCTTCTTTTTTGTTGCGCTCTTTTCGGAAACGGGCAGAATGCGCTTCTCGGGCTTTTCTTCGGTAATAGCAGACGAGGCGCGGCCCGCCTTGAGATTCTTAACGGCATTTGTAATCGCGGCGTTATCGGGATTGGTCGCCGCGAGGTCGGTAAATTGCCGCAGCGCGTCACTCGTTCTCCCCAGTTTTTCATAGGAGAGCGCGAGGAAGTATTTGGCGTTCGCGTAAGACGGAGTGAGCGCGACGGCGCGCTCAAAGACCGAGATGGCGCCCGCGTAGTTTTTGTCGTTAAACCGGAGAATGCCGAGATGAAAGAGCACGGTCGGGTCATTCGGCGCGATAAACGCAGCTGCCTCCGCCGACTGAATCGCCGCTTTCAGGTCGCCGTCCTCAACCTGAAGCGACGAGAGGAGAAAGATTGCCTCAAGATAGTTATTCTTGAGCGCCAGCGCTTTTTGGATATGCTCACGCGCCGCGGTGTGGTCGCCTTTGGCGACTTCAAGACGCGCCAGCGTAAGTTCAATGGCGGGACTCTGCGGATTCAGGACGAGTGCTTGTTCGTATGAGGCGCGCGCACTCTCGTACGCTCCGGCAATCTTGAGCGGCACAACCGCCTCGTAGACGCGTCCGAGTTCAAGAAGATTCTGATACTGCGACGGGTCAAAAGAGAGCGCCTGCCGCGCAGAGGAGAGTGCGGTGCCGAGAAGTCCTTGAAACTCGGTGCGAACTGCGTCGGCAGAAGCGGTCTTTGTATCTTTCTGCAGCAGCGCATTCATCCGCGCGAGCGTCAGTTCGGTGAGTGCGCGAAAATGGACATCGAGAGGAGCAATCTCTGCCGCGCGCATAACGGCGGTCTCGGCATTCGCCAGATTACCGTCGCGATTGAGGGCTATCACCCCTTTCTGAAAATAGATAGACGCGAGATACCGCAGGGCGACAGAGTACCCGAGGGCGACGCTCCCTATGAGGAACAGAATGAGCAGAAGAACGCTCACAAAACCCGACCGCGGATTGCTCCCGAATGCGACCGTTCGTGACGAGGTCTCGCCAACCGCTTGGAGTGCTGCGACAAAGAGTCCGGTAAAGAGAAAGGAGAGGGCGAAGATGCTCGGTGCGGGAATATAGAAGAGCGAGAAGACCCAGAAGAAGAGGGCGACGAAGAACGACGAGGTGACGATATAACGAGAGAAGAGGTCCATCGTCTCGGCAAGCATTGCGCGAAAACCGGCATAGAGGAAGAAGAGAAGAAAGAGGACCCATGCGAGCATCCCTACGATGCCGATGGTTGCGAGAAATGAGGGGATAAGCCCGACCCCGTTCTCAAAGTCCGTACTCCAAAAGACGGTCTCGTTGATGCCTGCGGGCTTCCACTTCAGCCACTCATTGCCGAAGCGGTTGGGACCGGCGCCAAAGAGCGGTCGCTCCACCAGCGTGTGTTTCGCGACCTCAAAAGTAGCCGACCAGGACGGACGCGCCTCTATATTATAGATACCAAAGACCCCTGAGAGGCGGTTCCCTATGGCCCCGCCGGCAAGCATAAAGACGACCGAGAGCAGCAGGACGAGAAGCGGTGGGAACGAGAGCCGCCTAACGGCAATAGTCGCCTCAAGTTGAAATGAGATGCGATAGACCAAGAAGACAAGCGCGAAGATGCCGAGGGTGTACCAGACGACCGAGAAATTAATCACGACCAAGAAGAAGAGCGAGACGAAAAGCGCCCCCCACAGGAGAAAACGAAAGAGCCGATTGAGCGAGAGAAACTCAAGCGTAATGACCGAGAGAAGCGCCGAAGCACCGAAGAAGATGGCGAGGTCATTCCACTTGCCGACGGTGTTTGCCGTTGCGTCGGTCAAGATGCCGAACGAGAGAAAGTCGGGTCCCAAGACGAGGCGCAGAAGATGAAAGAGGACGAGCACGAAGAAGGCGCCGAGGAACGCGAGATACGCGCTCCCAATCTGCTCTTTGCTCCGAAAGAGTACGGCACACAGAAAGACCGCGAGAGAAGAGATGAGTATTCCGAGCGCCGTCCCGACCTCAAATCCCTGTCCCGCAAACGAGAGGAGTGGTGCACCCGAAAATAGTGCCGATAGAATAAAGCAAAGCGAGACGGCACCGAGCGCATAGAGCGGGGGAGCGGAAGGCAGGACAAAACGGCCGCTCTTGAGCCGCGCCAGCACGAAGAGCGCAAACGCAAGCAAAATCACGAGAAGAAAGAGAGTCGTCTTGCCGCCGGAGATTGGGAATGAGATACCGGGGATAAAGAAGACCGGCAGAAGAAAGAAGAGCACAGTGAGCAGTCGCGCTGAGAGCCGTTCAAGACGGCTCTGCTTCTCTTCGTTCATCGCGAGCACTTCTTCAAACTCTTCTAAAATAACTTGGGGCATGATGGTAGTACTGCGTATTATACACAAGAACCGTTATTTTTTCATAGTGGACAAGGCACTTTGCATACGAAAAGAAATGTGGTACACTAGCGGTAGTTGCATTGGATAGTTGCTCCGATGTTCATCGGAGAGGAAAGTCCGAACACATATCCGCCTTAGGTGGATTAAAAAGGTAGCGGGTAACGCCCGTCTCCGCCTCATCGGCGGACGAGATGCGAACAGAGACGAGTCCTCCGCCCCGCACTGCGGGGCGGAGGGGTGAAACGGCAAAATTCTTACCCGTGTGCAAGGCCGTGTCCTGCGTAGCTTTATGCAAAGCAGGAAGTGCCGCTTGAGTCCGCTGGCAACAGCGGTCCCAGATAAATGACTATCCAATCCGCCTGTGGCGGAGGGACAGAATTCGGCTTATAGATGCAACAAAACAAATGAAGAATCCGCCGCAAGGCGGATTCTTCATTTCACTTTCCAATGCAACGCGAGCGCTCGGTAGAGCGCGAGCGGCACGGCGGCAAAGAGAAGAGAGCCGAGCCACGCAAAGACCGGCAGACCAAAGAAGATAAAATTGCAGAAAGCAAAAAAAGGTGCGCCGAGATAGACCCACTCGCGCAGGTGCGTGCTCGGCACAAAGCCAATGAACGCGGCAACGATGAGCGTACCTGCCGCAACCAAAAGAGAGAAGCGAGCGTCGCGTGGGAAGGAATGCAGCACCTCCACGAGCGCCAGTCCGCCGAGCGGCAGGAACAAAAGATACACAAGCAATGCCCCCCACCCGTTATAGAGAGGCGAGAACCAGAGATGAAGCATCTGTCCGCTTTGGTCAATCATAAAAAAAGAGAGAGCGAGTGCGGCATAAAAGCGTAGAAACGAATTGCGCTTATGCATCAAGAGCCAAAGCGAAGAGTGTTCGGCATAATTAAAAAGCCCCAATCCAAACCAGAGCGCGAGTACGAATCCGCCAAACCAGTAGTCAAAGCCGCGCAGCCCCGCAAAGAGAAACGCAATCGCCGCCGCATCACAGACAAGAATCCCGATTCGGTTGCAGAGAAACGCTTGTTCTTTCGTCAAGGACCTACGCATTGGATGAAGTTAGTATAGCATAATTCGCAAAAACGGAGGGTGAGAGATTCGAACTCTCGGTCGCCGATGAGGCGACACACGCTTTCCAAGCGTGCGCACTAGACCACTATGCGAACCCTCCAACAACATCACGATACAACAGGACTAGCGACCGAGCAACGCCCGCACCCGCTCGGCAACGGGCGGATGCGTGGAGAAGATTTTGGTGAAGAAACTTATAGAGCCGTCCTGTCTTCGCCCAAACGGGTTGGCGATAAAGAGATGCGCCGTCGCGCGGTTGGCGCGAACCATCGGGCGGGAGGACTGCGCAATCTTCTGAAGCGCCGAGGCGAGCCCTTCGGGGTAACGGGTGAGAAGCGCGCCTGAGGCGTCCGCCAAGAACTCGCGTTTGCGCGAGATGGCGAGTTGAATGAGTGTCGCAATAATCGGCGAAAGTATCGTAAAGACAACGCCGAGAATCATCAAGAGTGCGCCGAGTTGCCCGTTTCCTTCTCGGTCGTTTCGCCCACCGCCCCACAAACGGCTCCGCAAAAAGAAATCAGCGAGCAGCGTAATGAAGCCGACGAGCACCACGACCGCAGTGGAGAGCAAGATGTCGCGATTGCCGATATGCGAGAGTTCGTGCGCGATGACGCCCTCAAGTTCGCTCCGATTCAGAATCTGAAGGAGTCCCGTCGTGGCGCAGACGACCGAATGCTCTTTGTCTCTCCCCGTCGCGAAAGCGTTCGGCGCGGGGTCGTTGATGACATAGATTCTCGGCATCGGGAGCCCCGCGGTGATAGAGAGATTTTCGGTGACGGTGTAGAGGTCAAAGAACTCTTCGCGGCGCGCGGGACGCGCGCCGCTCATCGCGAGCACCAGTTTGTCGGAGTACCAATAACTCGCGATATTCATCACCACGCTGAAAGCGACAAAGAAATACAGAATAGTCGGCGAGCCATAATAGATACTCACAAACCATCCGAGAAGAATAATCACGACGAAGAAGCAAGACATCAGCAGCCAGGTCTTGAAAGAATTTTCCGATTGATGGGTATAGAGAGAAGCCATTTAGAACTGCACTTTCACTGGCTCTTTGGCATCTTCATTTTCAAGCTCAAAGAACTCCAGTTTGGCGAACTTGAAGAACGAGGCGATGAGATTGTTCGGAAAGGTCTCTACCGAAGTATTGAGGTCGCGCACGGTGCCGTTATAGAAGCGGCGCGACGCCTGAATCTTGTCTTCGGTATCGGCGAGTTCTCGTTGAAGTTCAAGAAAGTTCGTGTTTGCCTTGAGTTCGGGGTACGCCTCGGCAATGGCGAAGATGGATTTGAGCGCGCCCGTGAGACCGAGTTCCGCCTGCGACTTCTCGGCGAGATTGCCCGCCCCCATCGCAAGCGCGCGTGCCTGCGTTACCTTCTCGAACGCGCTATTCTCATGCGCGGCGTAGCCCTTCACCGTGCTGACGAGATTCGGGATAAGGTCATAGCGGCGCTTGAGTTGAATATCAATGTCGCTCCACGCTTCCTTCGCGCGATTCACGAGCGTGATAAAGCGGTTATAGCCGAAGACAACCCACAAGACGAGCAAAACGCCAATCCCGATGAGTATATAAGTGGTGTTCATAATGGGAGAGTATATCACATAAACCGGCAACGGAGAATAGTCCAGAAGCCGATAAAAGCGTCGCGCCAACCGATGTGTTTGCCTTCCGCACGGCTTCGCGGTTTGTAGCGAGAGAGTGGCACTTCAATAATTTTCTTACCCTGCTTCAACAATTCGCAGGTAACCTCTGCCTCAAACTCAAAGCCGTTGCTCTGAAGTAAGAGACCCTTCAGTGATAGCCGTATGCGGGATACTGCCCTACTCCCCGCGCGCCGTAGACCGCATCTACCCCTGCTTTCAACCCCGACAATAAGACAGGATACTCACATGGGTCATACTCAAGGGCAGTCCTCCGCAACTCTGCATCAAATGAGGGCATAGATACCGGTCATTATATACGGTTGAGGATTATTTGATAACTCTTTTTTCTAACACAGAAACGCGGCGAATGAGCGCGTCAAACTCGTCTTGGTCAACTTTTCGCTTGAGACCCGACTTGATGAATGAAATGTCTTCTTGCGTTAAGGCAATATCCTTTTGCATTAGGGTAATATCTGATTGCATCATCGCCATAGTCATCTCTATACTGGTCATTCGCACATTGAGACCGCCTATCATCTCGGTATGTGAATCCAATTTCCGGTGGACATCCACAAAATGCTCACCCATCGCCTTAAGCGCACTCAGATGTTCCTCGTGAAGCGCGCCAAGATAGCGTTTTAGGTCATCTCCGGTATGGGTCTCTTTTTTAGACGGGGATTTCTTCATAATCTGAAGTATAACACAATCAGAAATCAGTTCGTGAATCTGAAGCGAAGCCTTTTTGAGTATTCATGTTACTTTGTGAATTTTAGAGCGGAAAGAATCTTTGTGAAGAATTCTTCTCCATGACTGGGGGAAATTACGCCGGGAAGATTAAGATATGTTTGAGAGTCTACGACAGAATTAGAAAATTCAGTGATGAGAGAACGGCCAATAACCAAAGTTTTGCTCGGAGAAATAGTAAGATAATACTCATTCGCCCCACAACCCTCGACTCCTGTCATAATCTTAAATCCGTTCCATGAATCGAGGGTGAACGGATTTTTAGACACATAGTCCCAACCGGGGTAGCTACTGCTCTGCACGAATTCCTTGAGATTTTTGTTGACCACCTTGAAGCTGATATGGAAATCAGAGAATTTTTCAAGTGGAGGTGCATCACCCTTGAAATCACACGGGTTGGAATGCTTGTACGCTATCGAATGGCTAAGTGTGATCTTATCCCCTTCCTGCTTTACGGAAAGCACCAATGGGTACATAAACTCAAACCCATACTTCTCGTTGCGGTAGGTTTTCCAATCCTGCGTGTCTGCATTCGCTTGCTTCTCTTGTGGTTGGTGGTCAGTGGTTGGGTGTCGGTAATTGCGGTACGCTACATACCCGCCGCCGAGAACAAGAGCGGCGATGATAACCCAGACGAGTGGCGCAAAACCTCGTTGTGAGTTTTTCATATCACAAACATACCACAAACAGCGACTTTAGTACTCCCCCATCCCTCCCGGCGGCATTCCACCACCCATTGGGGATTTTTCTTCTTTCGGCTCTTCGGCAACGGCCGCTTCGGTCGTGAGAAGTATTGCGGCGGCGGATGCGGCGTTCGCGACGCCAAGTCTCGTAACCTTCACGGGGTCAATGATGCCCGCGGCGACCATATCCGGCACCATTTCGTCTTTCAGCGCGTCATAGCCGAAGTTACCGCGGCCTTTTTTCACTTCCTCCACAATCACCGAGCCGTCATCCTTCCCCGCGTTCACCGCAATCTGGCGAAGCGGCGCCTCAAGCGCCTTCACCACGATATTGAATCCAACCTCAAACTCTTTCGTCATCTCAACCTTCGCCTTGCCGCGTTCATTTTCCAGCCAGTGCTTCGCCTTCTGTGCCGCCTTGATGAGCGCGACGCCGCCGCCCGAGACGATGCCCTCTGCGATGGCCGCCTTTGTTGCATTGACCGCGTCCTCAATCTTTAACTTAAGATATTTCATCTCGGTCTCGGTCGCCGCGCCGACGCGAATGACCGCCACGCCGCCCGAGAGCTTCGCAATCCGTTCGTCCAACTTCTCAACATCATACTTAGAATCGGTGCTCTCTTTTTGTTTGCGTAACTGCGCCACACGCGCCTCTATTTCCGTCTTCTTCCCCTTGCCGCCGACAATCGTCGTATTGTCTTTGGTCGCGATGACGCGGTGCGCCGTCCCGAGCACCTCAAGACCAACCGTCTCAAACTTGAGACCAACTTCTTCGGAGACCACTTGTGCCCCGACCGTCACGGCGATATCGGCGAGCATCTCCTTCTTTCGGTCGCCGTAGCCCGGGGCTTTGAGTCCGAGCACGTTGAACGAGCCGCGCAGTTTGTTCAAGACAAAGGTCGTGAGCGCCTCGCCCTCAATCTCCTCGGCGATAATCACCACATCTTTCTTGCCCCCTTGCGCCAGTTTCTCCAAGAACGGCAGAATCTCTTTGATACTGGAAATTTTCTTGTCGGTAATCAAGATAGACGCGTCATCCATCACCGCCTCCATCCGCTCGGCATTCGTAATCATATAGGGCGAGACGAAGCCCTTATCAAACTGGAGACCTTTCACCACCTCCGACTCAATCCCGACCGACTGCGACTCCTCCACCGTTACGACGCCGTCCTTGCCGACCTTGTTAATCGTCTCGGCAATGGTCTCGCCGAGTTCTGCCGATTCGGCAGCAATAGTGGCGACCTGTTTAATCTCCTCCTTGCCCTTAATCGGCGTCGCGAGCGCCTTGAGCGCTTCAATCGCCTTCTCGGCGCCGCGTTCAATGCCGGCGCGCACGCCCATCGGGTTGACCCCCATCACCGTCTGCTTGAGACCCTCTCCAAAGATTGCCTGCATCAAGACGACCGAGGTGGTCGTGCCGTCGCCCGCGAGGTCGTTGGTCTTTTCGGCAACCTCCTTCACAATCTCGGCGCCCATATTCTCAAACTTGTCTTTGAGCGTTATCTCCTTCGCAATAGAGACGCCGTCGTTGGTGATGGTCGGCGCGCCGTAGCCCTTGTCTAACACCACATTGCGCCCGCGCGGCCCAATCGTAATCTTGACCGCGTTCGCGACCGCGTCCACTCCGCGCTTGAGCGCGCGGCGCGCCTCTTCGTTATATAAAATGATTTTCGCCATAGGTCGCTTATTTAATGACTGCTAAAATCCCGCTCTCGCTAATCATCTCGTACTCCTCGCCATCAATCGTGAGTTTGTCGCCCCATTGAAAGAGCACTTTATCTCCCACTTTCACGCTCATCGGAATAATCTTGCCGTCTTCGTGCTTTCCGGGACCGACCGCCACGACCTCGCCCTTCTTCGCGCCGCGGTCTTCGGAGACGGTCTCGGGAATGATGATGCCTGAGATACTCTTCTCACCGCCGCTTTTGAGTTCGCGGACCAGCACGCGATCGCCGAGCGGCTTCACTTTCTGCGCGGTCTTTCCGCCCTCTTTCTTCTTTGTGTCTCCCATAATTAAAAATTAACTGGTAAATGCTACAACTCGCGTTTAAGGGGAGATATTATATGCATTTTCCGTCTGGATTTGCAAGTTGAGAACACATATGCTACGATACCCCCATCAATGGCTGCACTCGTTCCACTATTGCCCTACGCACAGATAGGCCTCTCGGTCTTGCTCATCGCCACCATCCTGCTTCAGCAGTCGGCGGCGGGTTCGGGCGGCGCGTTTGGCGACAACTTCGCGGCAGGTTTTCATACCCGCCGCGGGGTTGAGAAAACGCTCTTCAACGCGAGTATCGTCATTGCCGTACTTTTTATCGCCTCCGCGCTCCTCGCGCTTGTGATTAGATAAGCCGTGTTGTGAAAGACAAACTAAAACAACTCCTGAAGAAGCGGCGCTCTCTTCCCTTTTCGGCGAAGATTGAGAAGACATTTCATTCTTTCTCTCCGGCAGAAAAAGCGGTCTGTATTCTCTTTGTCGCACTCGTTGTCGCCAGCAGTGTCGGACTTTTGCTTAAAATAAACGGGCTCTTCTTGGTAGAGCGACCCGCCTTCGGCGGGTCGCTCACCGAGGGTGTGGTCGGCACTCCCCGATTTGTCAATCCCTTGCTCGCCCTCTCCGACAGCGACCGCGACCTCACGACGCTCGTCTATTCGGGACTCCTGAAAGCAACGCCCGAGGGCACGCTCGTTCCCGACCTCGCGGAACGCTATGAACTCTCGGCAGACGGTCTCTCCTACTCGTTTTATCTGCGCCCCGAAGCGCGCTTTCAGGATAATACGCCCGTGACGGCAGATGATGTGGTCTTCACCATTCAGAAGGCGCAGGACCCGGGCCTCAAGAGTCCGCGACGCGCCAACTGGGAGGGAGTGGTCGCGCAGAAGATAGACGCGCATACCGTGCGGTTGACCTTGAAGCAGCCCTACGCCCCCTTTCTTGAGAATGCGACGCTCGGTATCTTGCCCAAACGGCTCTGGGAGAATGAGGACGCGGAACGGTTTCCTTTTTCGTCTCACAATACCGACGCAGTTGGAAGCGGCCCTTTCAGTATCACACGCATCAACCGCAACGGGAGCGGTCTGCCCTCTTCATTTGAACTCGCCGCGTTCAAGAACTATGCCCTCGGGTCTCCCTACCTCGCTCATCTTACCGTACGGTTCTACCAAAATGAAGATGACCTCATTGCCGCGGAGGCGCGAGGAGAGGTAGAAAGTATGGATGGACTCACCCCGAGCGCCGCCGCGAAATTGGTGAAAAAGGGGGTCTCTCTTCTGCGCACGCCGCTCCCGCGCGTCTTCTCGGTCTTCTTCAACCAGAATCAAGCGCCGCTCCTTGCCGAAAAGGAAGTGCGTCAGGCGCTCACGCTCGCGACCGACAAAGCCGCGCTTGTAGATGCGGTCTTGCAGGGGTTTGGGGTGCCGATTGACGCGCCCGTTCCGCCACTTCTCTTTCCGGACTCCAGCACGCAACCGCTTGAGAAAACGCGTGACGAACGAATTGCTGTCGCGAATGCTCTGCTCGAAAAAGCGAACTGGAAGATGAACAAAGCGACGGGCATTCGCGAAAAGAAAAAAGGCAAGAGCGTTACTCGGCTCGCCTTCTCGCTCGCGACCTCGGAGATACCCGAACTCAAGACGAGCGCCGAAATGCTCGCGCAGTCGTGGCGCGCCGTCGGCGCCGAGGTGAAGGTGGAGATTTTTGAAGCGGGAGACCTCAATCAAAATGTCATTCGTCCGCGCAAGTTTGACGCGCTGCTCTTCGGCGAGATTGTCGGGCGCGACCGCGACCTCTTCGCTTTCTGGCATTCCTCGCAGCGCAACGACCCCGGTCTCAATGTGAGCGGCTATGTCAACGCAAAAGTGGATAAGTGGCTTGACGAGGCGCGAAAGACGACCGACGAAGCGAAGCGCGCAGACGACTACAGGAGTGCGCTTTCCGCGATAGAGAGCGACGCGCCCGCCGTCTTTCTCTACTCGCCCGAGTTTATGTACCTCCTGCCCGAGAAGATACGGGGTTTTGTGAAGGGGAGCGTCGCGATTCCCTCCGAACGATTTTTGGAGATACACCAGTGGTACGCCAAGACAAAAAACGAATGGAACTTCTTTATTAATTAATTTCTTCGTATGGACCCGAAACAACATCCGCGACTGCGCGCGCGCTCGTTCTCTGCGGTGCGCCGCCCTCCCATAACGCGCGGCGCACAAAGCGGACCGAGAGCGCGCATCGAACGCCCGCGGAACGCCGAGCGGCCGCCGCGCGACCACCGCGCGCCGCGCGTTATCCCGATTCCTCCCCCCGCTCCCGAGACGGTGCGGGTTATTCCGCTCGGCGGTGTTGAAGAAATCGGCCGCAATATGACGATGATTGAGTACGGTAACGACATTATCGTGATGGATATGGGGCTTCAGTTTAACGACGAGAACACGCCGGGTATCGACTTCATCCTCCCCAACACAAAATATCTGGAAGAACGAAAAGAGAAGATTCGCGCGGTGATTATTACTCATGGCCACTTGGACCATATCGGCGGCATTCCCTACCTGATGCCGCGCATCGGCAACCCGCCACTTTACACGCGCAACCTCACCGCGCTGATGATACAGAAGCGGCAGGAAGAGTTTCAACATCTTCCCAAATTGAATATCAAGATTGTGGAGGGCGACGAGCGGCTTCGGCTCGGCGGGCTTTTAGTGCGATTCTTCGGCGTTACGCACTCTATTCCCGACTCAATGGGTATCATCATAGAGACGCCGTGGGGCAACATCGTGAACCCCGGCGACTTCAAGCTTGACCACACCGAAGGGGTGGTGAGCGAGAGCGAAGAGAAGGTATATGAAATCTTTGAGAAAGAGAAGACGCTCTTGCTCTTTGGCGAGTCAACGAATGTGGAGAACCCCGGCTTCTCAACGCCTGAAGCGCTGGTGGGTCAGAACCTGCGCGACATCGTGCGCGAGACGAAAGGGCGCCTCATTGTCAGTATGTTTGCTTCGCATGTAACCCGCATTGCGAAGGTCATTGAGGCGAGCGAGGAGTTTAATAAAAAAGTTGTGATTGAGGGGAGAAGTATGCGCAATAATGTGGACATCTGCATCGCGGCGGGACTGCTCAAACCGAAAGCGGGCGTCATTATCAAGAGCGAAGAGATTGCGAGTTTCCCTCCCGACCGAATTGTGATTCTCGCGACCGGCGCGCAGGGAGACGAGTTCGCCGCGATGATGCGTATGGCGACGAGGACTCACAAAACGATTCGCCTCCAGCCGACCGACACGGTCGTGCTCTCGTCGTCTATCATTCCGGGCAACGAACGGGATGTTGAGAAACTCAAAGACAACATCGCGCGGCACGGTACCAAGATTGTGCACTATCGCACCTCCGAGATGTTTGTCCACTCAACGGGCCACGGCAACCGCGGCGAGTTGGAGTGGCTCCACAAAAAAGTAAAGCCGAAGTTTTTCATACCGACTCACGGCAACCACTACCGCCTGCGGCTCCACGCCGAACTCGCCGAGACGATGGGAGTTCTGAAATCAAATATCGTCATACCCGAAAACTCGCTCGTGATTGAGATTCGCGACAAAGGGAACAAGATAGTCGCTCTGAAAGATAAAGCGCCGAACGGTCCGCTGATGGTGGACGGCTTCGCCGTCGGCGATCTGCAGGAGGTGGTGCTGCGCGACAGGCAGATGCTCGCCGAAGACGGGATGTTCGTGATTATCGCCTCCATAAATTCTTCTACGGGAAAACTACGCAAGTCGCCCGACATCATCTCGCGCGGATTCGTCTATCTCCGAGAATCGCAAGACCTCCTGCACCAAGCGCGCATCATCACGACCAAGACGGTGGAGAGCACGGCGGTCGGTATGCACCCGATTAACTTTGATTATGTGAAAGAGCAACTCACCGATGCCGTCTCGCGCTTTCTCTTCCAAAAGACCGCCAAACGCCCCATCGTGATTCCGGTTTTGCTCGGAGTGTAAGGCGTTCCTGGAGAGATGTTCGTTGAATAACTTAAAGACCCGTTACAGAAAAATCCTCCGATTCGGAGGATTTTTCTGTGTGGACCCGGCGGGGCTTGCACCCGCTTCGTCGGGTACCAACACCGACATGTTACTGCATACACCACGGGCCCGCAGGTCCACACCTCTCATTGTAACACTAAAAAAGAAAAGACCCCGGTGAAGGGGCTTTCCTCGGTACCCGACTGGGTCCGTGGTATACGAACCGTCAGTGTTAGCGTAAAGTATAGCGGTTCTCAAGTTTCTGTCAAGCACATCTGTGGATAGTCCCAAGATGCGGTATAATGGACTGAATGACGCACGCGACGCGCAACAATCCGCTTATCTTTGTCTATCTGCTCTCCTTTTTCCTCACGCTTCATATCGCGGTGCCGGTCTATATTGAGTCGTCGTTTCTCGGCACGCTGGTAAGCCCCTCAAAAGTCGGACTTATCTTCTCTCTCGCCTCGCTTGCGAGTATCATCGCGCTCCACTTTATCCCCCGCGCCCTCAAAGCGCTCGGCGATTTTCGCGCGACGCTCATCTTTCTCGCGCTTGAAGTCTCGGTCTATTTCGGACTCGCGCTGCTCAAAGACCCTCTCATTCTCATCGTCCTTTTCATTGCGAGTTATGTGCTTCTCTACCTCATCTCCTTTGACCTTGACCTGATTGTTGAGCGCTTCACCCGCGACGAAGCGACGGGGAGCGTGCGCGGTATTTATCTCACCTCCGCGAATGTCGCGTGGGTGCTCTCGCCCATCCTCGCCGCCGGCATCTTGACCAACAATGAGTACTGGAAGGTCTTTCTCGCCGCCGCTTTTTTCCTCATCCCGGCGCTCGTCATCTTCGCCCGCACGCTGGAGCACTTCAAGGACCCGCGCTACCATACCGCGCCATTCATACAAACCGCCCGCGCCGTCTGGCGGCAGCGGGACCTGCGTAGTATCTTTCTGGTGAGTTTTATTCTGCAATTCTTCTTTACCTGTATGCTTATCTACACCCCGCTCTACTTGCACGAGCAGCTCGGATTCCCGTGGGGAGATATCGGCATCATTCTTTCGGTGATGCTCGTGCCGTTTCTCTTGATTGAGGGACCGTTCGGCCGTCTTGCCGACAAACTGCTCGGAGAGAAGGAGATGCTTGTCGTCGGATTTGTGGTGATGGCTACCGCGACCGCGCTGATGTCGTTCGTTACCGACACTTCATTTCTGACCTGGGCGGCGCTCCTCTTTATGACCCGCGTCGGGGCGGCGTTGATTGAGATTATGAGCGAGACCTACTTCTTCAAAAAGATTGACAGCAAGGATGCCGATATCGTCAGTTTGCAACGGTCAGTGCGCCCGTTCGCGGGAGTTGTCGCGCCGCTCCTGGCGACGGCGCTCCTCCCTTTTATCCCGCTTCAGTATTTCTTCGTGATTTTGGGAGGCATCGTGCTTCTCGGTCTCTACCCAGCGCTCGCGCTGCGCGATACTCGGTGAGTGTCTTCGCTTCAGGTGAGTTTATTCACCTCAGGTGAGTTCGCTCTCTTCTTCGTCTGGCTCTTTCTGTTTGTGCGCCCCGTCGGTGCAATTACAAACCGTTAATGCCTCGCCCTCCCTCGCGCAGTTCTCATCCTGACAGGTGCCGGGAGTTGGCGATTCGCCCTCGCACTCGCCTGTGCAGGTATAATGTTTCATAATGCTTTTATATTACACCTTTCTCTCTTAAAAATCCCGCAATCTCATCCACACCCACATCCGCGAGAATAGCACCGTCAAGGTCAAGCGTTGGGGTCTTCTCTTGCCCGCTCTTCTCTTTGAGTTCGGCAAAATAGGCGGCACTGCCGCGCACCTCGCGCTCCTCACACGGAGTCCGCTTGTCAGAAAGAAACTTCAGCGCGTCTCTGCACCACGGGCATCCGGTTTTGGTATAGACAATCAACATCTCTTTAGTATGCACTAGTCCGTAGTAAAGGAGGCGCTGGATTGGAATAGGGGCGGCGAACAAATGTTCGCCGCCTTCTTTATTTTTCGGGGTACTCGGTAATGCTCCGAGGCCTCACGCACCCCATGCGTGTATACTGCTTTTATACGATACCCCGTTGCCCTGACGCCTTGCATTTTAGCATAGTATGCTATACTGACACTATCTTTTCGTTTAGAAAAGGAGATTATTCATAATATAACGAGTATGAAGAAGATAGTGAGTGCAACGCTGACGGGATTTTTTGCGATTAGTGGCGTCGCGTTTGCGACCGACGCGACGACCGTCGCTGTTCCTGCCCCTGCCGCAACAACCGCAGTAACGCCCGCGACGGGCGCAGGCGGGCAAGCAGTGAAAGATATTGAGATGCAGATTCGGGCACTCAATCAAGAGATGGAGGCGAAGATAAAGGCAGTCAGAGAGGAATACAAGACGAAGGTTGAGGCGCTCAGGAGCCAAGCAAAGACAAAAGTTGAAGAGGTGCGCAAGGCAGAGCAGACACGGCGAGAAGAAGCCAAGACGAAGGCAAAAGAAATGCGGGCGACTATCAAGACCGAACGACAGGACTTGAAACAGAAGATTCAGACACAGCGACAGCAGCTAAAGACGACTCCGGCGGCTACACCCGCTCAATAAACCCCACCACGGCCTTGTGGTCGCTCACTCCCTCTACTAAACGAACGCCAGAGACACGGTAGGCAGGAGTGCTCCAGAGTCCGTCCACGACAAGTTTCTTTGAGTCAAGCAGGCGATGTAGATGCGGGTCAAGAGAAGAGTGGTATTCTTTCGGAATGTTGTCTTGGTAGCGCGTCGCGAGTTTCGCCCATATTTCACCGCCGCGCGGCGCGTTGAAGTCGCCGCAGAAGACGATTTCTGGAGTGCGGGCAAGTACGGCAAGAAGCACCCTTATATCGGTGCGCTGCACTTCTGACACGCTGCCATCGGATGTCCAAGTGAAGTGGGTCGTGCCGACACAATACTCTTTACCTTGATGAGAAAAAGCGGCACGCAATAGCATCAGGTTCTTCTCTTGGTTATCGTTCTGTTCTTGGGGGATGTTCGTTGCATCGCCGAAATAGTACCCGGTTGAAAAAACAGCGGATACTCGCACAAAGAGCGCGATACCGAAAGTCGCCCCTCTCGGTACGCCACGCAGAACAGTTTGGGGTGCACTTGCCTGTGACATAACGGCAAAAGCGCCACGCATCCCTGTCGCCTCATCGAGCCGCGGCATATCGCTCTCGAGCACTTCTTGAAGACAGACAATATCGGCCTGCTCTTTTCTCAGAAAAGAAAGCACCGTTTCATAGTGCTGATTGAGTTCTATATTGAGCGAGATGAGTTTGAGCGCTGGCTGTTGCATATCTTGTTAAACTCTAAATGAGCCGTTTTTGTAAATAACTTTTGTGCCGCCGCCTTTGAGATGCGCCGTCACGGTGCGCGGTGCCGTTGAGATGATGTCGGTGTGCACCGACGAGTCGTTGAAGCCGAGCCGTTCCCATTCTTCGCTATTCACCGCGCCGGGGTCGCCCGTGTAGCAGTCGTGATAACTCTTGCCGAGCGCGAGATGTGTATTACCATTGGGACCTCCCCTATTCTCATCATAGAGCGTCTCTGCCATAAAGTGCGTGATGCGAGAGAACCGCTTGTCGGTCAGCGAATACTCGCCCATCTTGTCGGCGTCTTTGGTCGCAATCATCTCTTTCAAGACCTTCTCGTTCTTTCGCGCCGATGCTTTGACCACGCGCCCATTCTTGAACCAGAGTTCAATGCCCTCAATGAGCACTCCGTAGCGATAGAGCGGCTGATTGAAACGAATCCACCCTTCGGTCCCGCGCCAGTCGGGCGAGGTGAAGAGTTCAAAACTCGGGATGTTCCTGCCGGAACCGCCCATCCACTGCCGTTTCTTGCCGAGATGCACCCACAGGTCGGCGTCGGGACCTTTGATATGAAGTTTCTCAATCGGGAGCGCATTTAACTTCGCACGGGTCTTTTCTAACTTCGCGTAGACCTTCTTCCATTCTCTTATTGGATGTTGCTTGTCTAAAAAACACGCTTTGATAATCTGATTCCAATATGCTTTTTCTGAAAGTCGCGCCTCTTTCGCCATCGCCGCCGTACCGTAGAGTCCAATCGTCCAGGTGTATTTGCCCTGACTTTCTTTCGCATTACGCCAGTCCATATAGGGCTTCCACGCGAGCCCGCGCCGCATAATCTTCTTGGGCGGAATGCCTTGAAGCGCATGCGGGGCGGTCTCGCTCACAATCACGATGGCGTGGTCTGCTTCGTCCACCAGCCCGCGCGCGTACGCGCGCGGAAAGTAGTTGAGCTGATGCGGCGCGGCGAGTTCAAAGAAGTCGCGGTCAAAGGGAAATCGGTCTTTGGAGTCGGGACGATAGTCGGAGATGATGTGCCCGCCCGCGCGCAGAATCGCGCGCCTTACCTCAAGAAAGAGCGGCTTCGCCGCTTCATAGGCAACGAGATGCACCACCTCGCCCTTCTTCAATCCCTTCCCGCCGTTCAACGCAAAATTCACGAGCACTTGCGCGTATCTTTCTAAAACCTTTTTCGGTGGCGCGTACATTCCCCTACCTTACCACTTTTCTTGACTGATGCAAAAGCACGAGCAGCCCTGCCGTGGCGAGGACGAGATTCTTGACGACAAACTCGCCGTCAAGCGAGAGAATGGGAAAGTGCGGACTGAAGACGACCTCAAGACCGGTGAAAAATGTTAAAAAGGTTCCGGCAAGATGGAGTACGAGAAGTGTATGAACCAAAAGCCGCGCGCGATTGAGCAGGAGTCCGACGCCGATAAGTGTCTCAAAGGTGCCGAGAAGAGTTAGCCCGACACCTGTCGCCAGAAAAGGAGAGACCGAGGAGACGAGGGCTGATACCGGATTATAACCCGCGACCTTGAGAAGCCCGAACCAGATGAAGATAAGCGCGAGCGTAAAACGAAGAACGACAACAAGTCGGTCTTCATATCGTCCGAGAATCCTCTGTGAGAACGGGTGCATCTTCATTTATCGGACAATAACCTCAATCTGGTCCTTATCATTCAGAATCGTCTGGTCAAAGGTCTCCACCTCTTTTCCGTTCACGGTAACAGAGACCTTCTGCCCCGACAAAAGGACGGCATCAATCACCTGCTCTTTCGTAAACGGCTTCTGCCAGACGGCGAAGAAGTCGCCAAGCGTGAAGTCCTTCTTGACCGAGGATTCAATGTGAATAACTCCGCTCGCGTCATGCGTATGAATCGCATTCATACAGAGCGGGGTGATACCGATATTTGCCGGGATTTCTTGTGCTTTACCGAGAAGAGTCATCTTAAGCACAGGATGAATATGAAATTGTGTTGCCATATCGGTGGTACAGGAAAGCGCGACTTCCCGAGATGTCTGCTTTTGTATCTTCTCCTGTTTCGCATTCTGAAATACTATGAACCCCCCGATGATAAGAACCGCTGCGGCAAGAGAGAGGGTGAAGAGCCAAAAACCGAAACCGAGTTTGAGTCCTTTCATATCGTGTACTAACTATAAGACCGAATACGCCCACGGGAGCGGCACGGCATAGAGCATCAAGAGCGCGCCGACGAGCGCAATGTTCTTCATAAACGCAATCTGCGCCTGCATCCGCGCGTTCGGGTCCGTCTCCTTCCAGAACGCGTGCATATAAAACGAGACCGGAACGAGAAAGAGAATGAGAAGCGTGAGCGAAGCGGTCGGCGAGACGCCGAAGAGGACGCCAAGCCCGCCGAGCAAGATGAGTACGCCCGAGACGAAGACGCCTGCCTTGGGGGACGGCACACCCTTGGAGGCGGCGTAGCCGCTATAGCCCTCTAGTTTCGTAAAATGATTCCACGCATTAATCACAAAGTAGCCCCCCACAATGATGCGTCCCAACAAAAATGCAAGCGCCATAATAAATAATTAAATACGAATAATCTTCCCCCCCATTATACACTACTTCCCCTTTTTGCAACCTCTTTTACCTGATGGCCGCCGAATTGGTTGCGGAGCGCCGAGACGACTTTGCCGGTGAAGCTGGGGTTGCCCTTTGAGTTGAGGCGGAACTCAAGCGACTTCTTGATGACTTCAACGGGTACGCCGAGTTTCTTCGCCGTCTCAACCGTCCAGAGACCTTCGCCACTCTGCGCCACTTCGTCTGAAACGCCTTTCAGATTCTCTCCGTGCTCTTTTAATGCTCGCGCGAGCCAACCGACAAGCCGCGACTCAATGACGCTCTTCTTATTATATAATTCGGCAACTCTTCTGAGATTCAGATTAAATCCCGACTTCTTCAGCACCTCAAACCCCTCGCCGAGCGCCTGCATCGTCCCGTACTCAATGCCGTTATGCACCATCTTCACGAAATGCCCCGCCCCCGATTTTCCCATATACGCATATCCTCCTACATTCCTAGGAATGTTGGAATGTGGGCTGTCTCCAGAAAGGTCTTGGAAGAGTGGCGCATACTTCTTAAAGATATTCTTACTGCCGCCGATCATTAGGCACGCGCCGCGCCGCGCGCCCGACGGACCGCCCGAGGTGCCGACATCAAGAAAGTGGATGCCGCGCCGCGCCACGAAAGCGGCGCGGCGCTCCGACTCTTTGTAAAACGAATTGCCCCCGTCTATTACCGTGTCCCCTCGTTCAAGATGCGGCAAAGCCACGGCAAGCATCTCATCAACAATCGTGTGCGGCACCATCAACCAAACGAGTCGCGGTTTTTTGAGTGCAACGATAACCTCGACCACTGTCGCGCGAATTTCGGCTCCGGAGCGCCGCGCGTCCTCGCGCGGCGCGAGTGAACGATTCCACGCCACCACGCGCCATTTCTGCTCGCAGAGCAACGCTACCTGCCCAAGACCCATCTTCCCCAACCCAATATAGCCAATCTCTTTTTTCATACGACCTCTCGGCTCCCTTTTTTATAAAGTTTGAGTGGCAACTTTCCCCACCCCTCCAAAATCGAGGTGATAAACTTCCATTGCGCCTTCACCTCTCCCGTAGAGGCGAAGAGGGTCTGGTCGCCGCGGATGCAGTCCATAAGTACCCGTTCATAGCCGCCAGAGAGTGCGGCTGCGAGTGGGTCGCCGCTAAATGAAAACGCAAGTCGTTTTGGCTCAACCTCAAACCCGAATCCCGCGCGCTTCGCAAAGAAGCCGACCGAAATCTCTTCGGTGGGAGAGATGTTGAACGAGAGGACATTCTGCGGCTCTCCTTTAAAAAGGACCGCGATAAAGACGCGCGACTCCGCTAATGCCTTTCCACTCTCCAAAACAAACGGCACTCCCTTCCACCGGTTGTTCTTCACTCCTGCGATAATTCTAAAATAGGTCTCGGTGCGCGAATCGGGCGCGACACCTCGTTCATTTTGGTACCCTTCGTACTGCCCGCGCACGACTGAATCGGCGAGAGAGTCACCGTCCCGTGCAACCTTTCCGAGAACTTCTTGCCGTGCAGCGCGAATCGCTTTCGCATCAAAAGATGCTGGTTTTTCCATCGCCACCAGTGCGAGCATCTGAAGAATATGGTTCTGCCCAACATCACGAAGTGCCCCGACCGAATCATAGAATGCACCGCGCTCGCCCACGCCGCCCGCTTCGTGCATCACTATCTCCACCCGTTCAATGTGTTCCCGATTCCAGAGCGACTCAAAGAGTGGGTTTGAGAAACGAAATGAGATGATATTCTGCACCGCCTCTTTTGCGAGGTAGTGGTCAATACGAAATATCTGACTCTCCTCAAAGAGCGAGCCGAGCACCTTATCAAGCCGCGCCGCTTCGCATTCGTCGCTGCCGAACGGCTTCTCTACGAGGACGCGCGTCCACGCTTTCTCTTCATCGGGAATACCGGGCGCGCAGGGTATCGCGAGTCCTGATGCCGCGAGTTCGCGAAAGACCGTTTCGTAGAGATTGGGCGGTACGGCAAGATAGAAGAGTTTGTCGGAGCAGACGCCCCGGCTCTCGTCTCGTTCGGCGAGAAACTTTCCGAGCGAGGTATAACTTTCTGCTTCGGTGAGGTTTCCTTGATGATAGCGCGCCCGCGCCACGAACTCCTCGGGCTCCAGCGCCGCGCCTTTGGCGCGTACCGCAAGCGCGTTCTGAATAAAGGCGCGGAACTGGTCGTTGAGAAAGGGTTTGCGCGAGAACCCCACAATCTCGGTACCCTCGGGCAGGAGTTTCTTCTGATGCAGGTCAAAGAGCGCGGGCGCAAGTTTTGTGCTAAATAAATCCCCCGTCGCCCCAAAAACAATAATCGTGAGCGGTTTCTGCATAGCCGCTATGGTAGCACAATTGCCGGCTCTTTCTTTGCTTCGGACGCGCGACCGTCAACTTCATACGAAGTATTTTGCGCCTCAAAGAAGTTGACCAACTCAAAGACATCCGTCGCGGTGCTCATCCACTTCGCGGGATTCTTGGCGTTGTAGTGTTTCGGCAATCCTAGTTCCTCCAACCGGCGGTCGGTCACATACTGCACATACTGATTCACATAGTCGGCGTTGAGCCCGAGAATGCCGCGCGGAAAGAGGTCTTTGTTGTATGCCGTCTCCAAATTAACTCCCTCAATAATAATGTCGCGAATCTCGTTCGCAAACTCGGAAGTCAAGAGCGAGGCGTTCTCTTCAAGCGCGGTGTGCACCAAGTTGATGCCGAACTTGAGGTGGAGCGACTCGTCGCGAAGCACCCAGTTAATCATTGAGCCGAAGTTGCGCAGTTGATTGCGCTGGCGGAACGAGAGCGCGACCATAAAGCCCGAGTAGAACCAGATGCCCTCCATCACGATATTGGTCGCGACGAGGTTGCGGATGAAGTCCTTCTTGCCCTCCACGCTCTCAATGTCCAGAATCTCCTCGGTCATTCGCCGCAAATATTTAATAATATACGCCTCCTTCTCTTTCATAGACGGCACCTCCAAGTGGATGCCGAAGACCGTCTCGCGATTGAGCGGAAATGTCTCAAGCACATACTCAAACGCGACGCAGTGATTCGCCTCCTCCCACATCTGCTTGGCGAGGTAGAGATGACACTCAGGTGCCTTGATATAGGGGTACCAGCCGAGCGCGATGGAGCGGTTCACGATGAGTTCCGCAGGATTGAAGAACGCCATCAAGAACTTCACGGCGTGCCGTTCGTCCTCGGTCATCTTGTTCCAGTCGTCCAAGTCCTCTTTGAGAGCAATTTCGTGGGGAAACCAAGTATTGCGCACCGCCTGCTGATAGAGGTCATACGCCCACTGATAACGAATGGGATGCAGGTTCATATCCTCCGGTTGTGCCTTGCCGAGTATCATAATTTATTGACAACTATCGCAGATAAATTTCTCTTGCGGGTCTTCGGGACCGGTTGCTGCGGTCTTAACTAAGACCTGTTCAACTGTAATTGAAGAGGGGACCGCGGGTTCGGGTTCTTTTTCAGGAAGAACAGGAACGAGGAGCGCGGGCTGCAAACTGGAGATGCCGCCGAAAGCCGCCGGTGCTTTCTCGCGTTCGCGTTCAAAAGCGACCGCGAAGCCGCGCTTGCCCATCTTCTGCGCCTTATTCACCGTGACCGTGCTCTGCTCTGCGGTGTGCCGCGGCTTCATATGCAGGTAGTAGGTCGTCTTCACTCCCTTCTTCCATGCGGCGGTATAAATCTTCATCGTCTCCTCAATGTCGCGCGTCGCGAGATACATATTGCGCGAGAGCGCCTGGTCAACCCACTTCTGCGCACGCGCTGCAATCTCTATGAAGGCGTAGGGCGAGGTCATAAACGAAGTTCGGTAGATATGCTTGAGGTGGTCGGGTATCTCGGCGATATCGGAAATATCTCCCTGCGCTTCTATAATCCGTTCGCGCACCTTCTCCCAGAGTCCCATATTCTTGAGGTCAAGAACGAGATTGTGGTTGATGTCCAGATACTTGCCCGAAATCTTGTTGCGCGAGAAGACCTGCGCGAAGCGCGGGTCAATGCCCGGCGTCGTCCCCGCGACGAGTCCGATATTTGCGTTGGGAGCGACGGCCATCAGCGTCGCGTTGCGCATCCCCTTCTTCACCTTCTCGCGCAGAATGTCCCAGTTGAGTCCGCGATGCCGGCTCTCTTTTGCGACGGTGAGCGGGAGTCCGCGGTCGCGCTCAAGCCGCGCGAGGGTGTCTATCGGGACCTTGCCGCGCGACCAACCGGAGCCGACGAAGTGGCTGTAGGAGCCGCGCTCGGCGGCCAAGTTCGCACTCTCGTCAATCGCCATATAACTGATGAACTCAAAAATCCGGTCAATAAAGTCAGCCGCGTACTCACTCTCATATGAGAGCCCGAGTTTTTCAAGCGTGTCGGAGAAGCCCATCAAGCCAAGTCCGATGGCGCGATTCTCGCGGTCTCCGGCAGTCGCTTCTTTCACGGGCAAGACATTTATCTCAATCAAATTATCTAACTGCCGCACCGCGTAGCGCGTGCTCATCTCAAGACGGCTCCAGTGAACCTCTTTGTTCAGCACATGGGCGGCAAGATTGATGGAGGCGAGATTGCAGACGGCGATATGGTCTTTGTCCTGTGGCAGGCAGATTTCGGTGCAGAGGTTGGACATATGAATTGTGCCGGTGTTGTTGTTGAGCGCGCGCAGATTGATGGCATCCTTCCAAGTGAGCCACGGGTGCGAGGTGGTCTGGAGAGAGACGAGAATCTGGCGGAACTGCTCGCGCGCCGGCACCTTCTTGAAGATGCGAAGTTTCCCCGCCTCGGCAAGTTGGATATATTCGTTATAGCGCTTCACGAAACGGTCACCGTAGAGTTCGTTGAGGTCAGGTGTCTCCTTGGGGTCAAAGAGGTACCAATCGCCTCCCTGCTCCACACGGCGCATAAACTCGTCAGAAATGAAGACGGCGGTGTTCGCGGTGCGCATCCGCAGGTAGTCGTCGCCGGCATTGTGCTTCCAGTCCAGAAACTCGTTGAAATCGTAGTGCCAATTCTCCATATAGAAACAGAGCGCGCCTTTTTTCTTGCCGCCGCGCTGCACCGCGCGAATCGCCGTATCAATAATCTTCGCAAACGGAGTCGGCCCGCTTGAGACGGTGTTGTTTGAGGAGAGAGGCGAACCGGCGGCGCGCAGTTTGGTGATGCTTGCTCCGATGCCGCCCGAGGCCTTGGAGAGTTTAATCACATCCGCGACCGACTTGGCGATATGCTCTATGTCGTCGTGAATCTCCAAGAGAAAACAGTTTGAGAGCGCGGGAGAGGGCGTCCCTGCGTGAATGTTGGTGGAGCCGCCGGCGACATATTCCAGCCGCGACATTTTGTCGTAAAACTTTTTCGCCCATGCGGTCGGGTCCTGCTCGTTGTACGCGAGCCCCATCGCGATGCGCATAAAGAAATACTGCGGCGTCTCGCGCGGTTCCTGGTCTTTGTCTTTCACCGCGTAGCGGTTGAGAAGCGACGAGAGTCCGGCGTACTGAAAGAGTTCGTCCCGTTCAAGGTCAAGCGCATCAGCCAAGCGTTCAAGGTCATACTTCTCTTTCATCCGCGCATCAAGAAGTCCCTCGGCGACTCCCTGCGTGATGTAGCGGGTAAAGCCCGCGCGGTGCATCTCGCGAAGTTTCTCATAATCATTCTCAAACTCGCCGACGACGCGCCGGTAGACGGTCTTCAAGAGGAGCCGCGTCGCAACCTTGTCGTACTCAATATCTTCTTTGACATTCTGGATGGAGGCGTTGATGGTCGCCTTGTCCATCTCTTCGGTCGTGATGCCGTCATAGAGCGTGAGCCGTGTCTCGGTCGCAATCTGCGTGACCATTGAGATGGGGTCAGAGAGACCCTTGCAGGCGCGCTCAATGGAGCGGTTGATGCGGTCAGCGTTGAAGGGTTCGCGCGTGCCGTCTCGTTTGGTTACATACATCTCCATACGCATCATTGTATCCCAAAAAATAATCTCGCACGATGGGGACAAGCAGCACGGCACAGAGAATCTAGAGATTCAAGTTCCGAATCAAACTCGTATCAATAATACGCTCGTCGCGCAAGGTCTTTTCGGCTTCGCGCAGCGCGCCAAAAAAGCGCACCGTGTCGCCCGCCACAAATCGCGCGAGCAGGACGGGAGTTCTCTTGTTGCCGAGCACCTGCGCTCCTACCGAGACGCTGACGGTATAGTCCACGCCCTCAACCGTTACGACAAGTGCCGTAGGAGGTGCGGTACCGCCTGTGCTCTTCAAGGTTCCTTGATAATTCCGCGCGAGAAAGTCGGTGCGCGCCTGAAAAATCACGACCGAACTCGCCGTGAGCGTGTTGCTCGCGTAATCATAGACACCGTCGGCAAGTACGACATTGTCTCCTTTCGCGATACGGCTCGCGGGAATGACCACCGTTCCTTTTTTTATCACCGCACTGTTCAAGAGTTGTAGTTTGAGGGTCTTCCCCGGCGCCGCGAGCGTGAATGAGCCGTCTGCTCCCACTTCGGTAATCTTTCCCGAATAGGTTTCGGACTCTTCTTGGAGCGACCAATCCTTAATCTGCCGCGCTGTCAGTCCGAAAAAGTCGGAGCCCACGAAGAAGTCGCCGTCCGCCGTGAGGTAGTCGCCCACCTGTATCTGAGGTACGGTCGCCGCGCCGCCATAGCGCTTCGTCACGGCGGTCTCGCCGTTCGTCTTCATCGTGAAGCGCATCGGCAGTTCTCCCCATTGGAGCACCACAAAGAAAGAATTGCCGATAATCTGAGCGACCTTCGCTCCCACCACGGTCAGCGTGCCGTCTGGTTTGATATGCACCTCGGGCTTGCCCGCCCCCGCCGCGACGGGATTGTACTCAATGATAAGCGCCTGCGCCGAGAAAGCGCAGAGCGAAAAAAGACAGAGTGAAAACGCGAATTTCTTTTTCATTTCTTTGTGAATCGCCATACTCCATACCCGACCGCGAGTCCAAGCAACGCGCCGCCGAGAATATCTGAAATATAATGCACGCCGGCGAGCACGCGTGCAAGGCCGATGGCGGCGGCGGCCGCGAAGAACCAGATGCCGGCGCGGCGGTTGTGCAGATACACAACCGCCGCGAGCGCGAAGAAAAACGCGGCGTGGCCGGACGGAAACGAGTAACTGCTCTCCGAGATGAGCGGAATAATAGACGAATCGGCGATGAACGGGCGCGGTCGGTGCACGAAGAGTCGAATCAGTTCCACGCCGCCGCGCGCAAAAAACCCCGCAAGTAAGCCCTCTATAAGAAATCGCCACCCTATTGACGCCGCTCTTGGCCATAGAGCGAGTATCACAAACACCGCCGCCACGAGATACGGAAAGTATTCGGCAAAAAAGACAAGAAGGGTATTAGTACTCATACTCTTCTATTGTACCATCCCTTTCAGAATATCAAGATTGGCTTTGTCGGGACCGTTGTCGTCAAAACCAGGGGTCTCTATGATGAACGGGAGATGCTTTGTCTTGGGGTGGTTCAGCAGTCCGCGAAAGACCTCCTTCCCCACTTCGCCCTCGCCGATATTCTGATGGCGGTCGCGGAGAGACCCGAACGGGTCGCGGCTGTCGTTGATGTGAAAACATTCCAGCCGTTCCAGCCCGATTTTTTTATCAAACTCTTTAAAAAATGCGTCTAGTTTTTCTTTGCCGCCAATGTCGTAACCCGCAGCGTGCAGATGACAGGTGTCTAGGCAGACCCGCACTCTTTTATTATCCGCCTCGTGTATGATGCGCGCGAGTTCATCAATCGTCTGACCAATCTTGCGCGTCCCCGCATTCTCAATGATGAAGAGCACACCATCTGGCGTTGAAGCGAGAATTGTCTTGATTCGCTTGACGAGAAACTTTTCCTGCCGTTCTTTTTCTTCTCCCGTCGCTTTTTTGTAGGAACCTAGATGAATGATGCTCCCCGCCACTCCCGCGCGCGCCGCGACCGAGAGTTCGGAGATGAGAAGCGTTACTGAAGAGTCGCCCGTCGGCTCTTCTGACGCGAGATTCACGAGGTAAGGCGCGTGAAAATAAATTGGGGAAATCTTGAGAGCGGCGGCGCGCTCGCGGAACTCGCGCGCCGCCGCCTCGCTCACACTCGGTCCCGCGAAACTGCGCGGATTGCCCGAAAATATCTGAAGCGCATTCGCGCCGATGGCGGTGGCGCGCTCCAGCGCCTTTTCATAGCCCCCCGCGATTGAGAGATGCGCGCCGAACTTCATATTTTGATTCTAGCATACCTTCTGTCTCCCCGTTATGGTCCATCGTGGGTGTTGTTAAGAAAAGAAATACCCGAAAATGTCGCGGTACTTCCCACCGAATAAATTGCCGTTGCGTCACCGAAGAGCGACGCGGTGTGATTTTGGAACGCGGCGTCCGAGACCGAGAGCGCCGAGACGCTCGCGAGGTTGAGTCCGCTCTGATAGTTGTCCGAGAAGAGCGCGTGCGCAACGAAGCCCGAGCTCGCACTGGCGCTCCCCGTCACTTTGAGTGCGCCAGCACTCTCGCCGAAAAAAGGATTGGTCGCGCGATGACCGGCATATTTGAGGGTGAAGCCCGAGAGCGCGAGCCGACCGCCGGCAGCGACAGTGATGCCCGTCCAGTTGCCGGCGGACGCGGTAGAGGGACCCGTCTCGGTTGCGCCGCCGACCGAGGAATCGCGAATGGAGGTGAAGACAAGGTCGCTCGGAGAACTGCCCTCCGCCGCGAGGAGCGCGCCACTTCCCACCACGAGTTCCCCATACTGCGAATTGTCGTACCCCTTGACGACGACACCGTTTCCAAAGAAAAGACCCGAGTCGCCCGCCATATTCACCTGTCCGCTCAAGAGATACGGGAGCGAGTTTGCCGCGAGCGTCGTCGTCGCGCCCGCGACCGTCAGATACCCCTGCAACATAATGCCGTTCGTGCCGTTGCCGTTGCCGCCGTTTCCTGAAATTGCTCCACGAATCTGCGTTGCGTAGAGCGCAACGACGGCGTTATTTGAAAGAGTATTGTTGCTGAACGAACCGCCCGCGTTGGTGAGAACTGCGCCATACCGATTGTCGCTCATTGTGCTGTTGGTGATACTCGGCGCTCCTCCTTCTATATATATCCCCGTGCCGTCGGTTGCGGCATTTGAGTTGTGCCGAAAGAGAGAGTCGGAGACGCTGCTGTCTGAATTTTCCAGCGCGAGACCGTAAAAGGCCGAATACTCAACGGTCAAATGCGAAAACGAGACGGCGGAACTCGCAACACCGACCGCGCCCTTGCGCGCGGTGTTGTTGGAGATGTCGTTGTTGCCGCCATAACGCACCAGCGTATGGGTGAGCGAGGAACCGGTGCTCGCGGGAGAGAAGTAGAGCCGCCGCCAGTTGCCTGCCGTTGGAGTTGTTGCCGAGCCATCGCCATTCGTGTCGCCGCCGTACGAATCGTCGGCAAAAGAGGTGAAGACGACCGGTGCACTCGCCGTGCCGTTTGCGATGAGCGTGCCGTCCACATTTATTGAAGGGGAATTCGCCCCGACAATCTTCACCACCGTCCCCGCGCCGAGGGTGAGCGTCACGCCGCTCGCGACGGTGAGTCCGCCGCGCGGCACGAGGTAGGGCGAGCCAGCCGCGGTGAGCGTCTTGCTTGCCCAGAGTGTGCTTGCAGGCGCGATAAGGTACGAGACGCTGTTGCGCGCGTGGGGTGTGCCGAAGATTGCCGCGCCGTTTGCATCGTGTCCATTCAAGATGAACTCGCCGAGATGCGAGAGCCAGTTGTTTGCGTCGCTGCCGACGACTGCGGCATCATAGCGCTCCATTGAGAAGTGATTTGAGAAGACGGTATTGCCCGCGCACCACTGCGTCCCGCCGCCAATGCAGACCGGCGTCGCATCAATCGTTGTCGTCGCTCCGCCAGAAAAGAACGCGAGGGTGAGTTGGTCGCCGTTGTCGTTGAGACCCGCGCCAAAACTCGCGACGAGGTCGGCCGCAATGTCCGAGACAGCAGCATCGGTTGCCTCAATCAGGTAATAACTATGGGGCGCGATGGTGCCGCTAAGCATGATGTATGGTGAGAGGTCGGCGGCGAAGAGAGTGCTGCTCGCGAGCGAGACGGTATCGCCCGTGGGGTTGTAGAGTTCAATATATTCGTGCGCGTTGTTTGCCGCAGTGCCCGACCACGCGACTTCGTTAATCACGACCGAGCCGGGCGAGATGGCGACCGGAGCTGCCGCCGGCGGCGGCGAAGAAGCGGGCGGCGAGATTTCTGGCGTTGTGGTGGCGGTGCCAGCGGTTGTGGTAGCGGTTGTGGAGGAGGTCTCGGGTGCGGCGATGGATGCAGAAGATGCAGGCGTGCTTGTTGCCGTCTCGATAGTCGTTGTTGGTGGTGAGTTGTTGGTCGTTGGTTGCTCCACCGGCGCCGGGTTAGAGACGCCCCCGCCCCCGCCGCCCGGAGGCGAGAGACGGAATTGTGGTGGCGCGGGCGTGTGTGTTTCGGAAACAGGCACTGGTGCGGCCGCGACTGGCGGCGGGGGCGGCGCAACTTCGGTCGTAACTTGTTTCTGTTCTATTCTCGTATTCTCAAGAATTTGAGAATGTTCTTTCGCCGGTCTTCCAAGCAAGTCCGAACCGACCGCCGCGACGAAATTCGTCGCATCTTTCGCCGTCCTCCCGAGCGTCTGCGCATCGGCGCTCACCCCGCGAGCCGCCTCAACGGCGGCGAGCTGCGTCGTTGGACCGCCAAGAAAGTTCGCGACCGCGAGTCCGACCGCCGAGGTTCCCCTCGCGACATCAGAGACCAGTGCGATTCCTGCGCCCGCCGCCGGGTCCGCGATGGCGAAGAACGCGCCCGCGATTTTGTGCGCCACCGTCGGTGCGGGCGCGGCGATGCAGGGCTTCGTCTCATCCCGCGCCGTATTCGTCTTTAGTGTATCAAGCGCAGCCTCAATGTCAGAAACAATCTGCGCGCCGCGATATTTGAGATAGATTTGAGAAAAATCGTGCCCCAGAATGCTGTCGCCGTCTTTGAGTTCAATATGCGTGTTCGGCGGCATAATCGCGCGAAAGGGCGTGTGAGCCACGACGCCCGCAATCACTCTGTCGGTATCGGAGGTCAGATATTTTCCTCCGCCGGCAACGCGGCTCGCCGGATTCGCAACTCCGTAGATACCGATGGACTCGCTCGGCACCTCTTTCGTCTTCTCAACGACCGTGTCATAAAGACCATTTGCATAAAAATTGCCCTGCGAGTGGGCAACGAGGAGCAACTTTTGCGTGCCGACTTTTTCGCTCGCGTCCCGAATCATCTCTATCAAGTCATAGTCATCCACCGTCTCATTATCAAAAATCTTCTGCTCAATCGCCTTGATAATGTCCCCAATTCCCCCCAAGTGTGATGGGTTGAGAAGATATTTTATATTGATTGATTCTTTGTTATAGAATTCTGGCAATAGATGACTTAAATCGTCTTTATTCTTCTTCGCATTCGCTTCATCAGTAAAAATACCGTTAATTGTTAGAACGGTAAAACCATGGGACAAACAAATCTTGTCATCTGCCCGCACGATATAAGCGGGAAAGAAGAATAGCCCGATAACGAGTATTGCAACAACTTTAGTTAAGGAGTAGCGAGGCATCAATATCACACAAAAGATTTGAGGAATTTGAATATGAGCCCAGATGATTATAAAATTCATCTTTTGCTGCCTTTCTCTCAACCGTGTTAAACTGCTTTCCGTCAACAAATCTAGTGTAGGCGTCAATCTTTTCTATATCACTATAAGCCCTAGACGATTCTGGACTCTTGCGTGGTACAAGGGTGTCAGCAATACAAGTTCCCGCCCTAGAATCTTCTCCAATCACCGCGTTGACCGTCCCCGTATTCACAACCGTCTGAATCATCTCCATCTGGAGAGCCAGCGCGTACTGCAGGAGCACCGCGCGCGTACGCGCGGAGTTGGGATACTCTTTAAAGATGGCGAGTTCAACATCATCGCGAACGCCGTTTCTGTTCGCATCAACTCCTGCGATAGTTGCGTCTGGATTTGCGGGCGGAGGCGGGAGGTTCTTGCCGAACACATCATTAAGCGTGAGTTTCGTATTGTGTATCTTCGCCACCTGCGCGTTGGTCTTGTCCTGCCCGTTCAAGACAAACCCGCGATAAATCACAAGCGCGACATACCCGACCA